>Ga0315298_1000371_pt1 | contig 87841 bp, 73 predicted proteins | sample WHS_1_MG_FD_203077 | JGI IMG/M metagenome (GOLD analysis project Ga0315298, IMG submission 203077) | Extremophilic microbial mat communities from Washburn Hot Springs, YNP, Wyoming, USA - WHS_1_MG | ecosystem: Environmental > Aquatic > Thermal springs > Hot (42-90C) | place: USA: Wyoming...
GCTGCCGGGTTCATGGTATCCAGGGGGAGGGTCGCCGGACGCAGACGATAGGGCCGCAGGTCGGCACGATCAGCAAAGAGCTCTGCCATGGGTCGCGCCGCGAGATCCATGAGGTTCATGGGCGCGATTCCGAGGATCTGCTCCATGGTGCGCAGCAGGTCCAGTTGGCTGTAAAAGTGGTGCTCCACCCGCCCCAGGCGCGAATAAGGACTGATGACGTAGCCCAGACTACGAAAGGGCGATAGATGATCCCAGCCGTCCTGCGCGTCGTCCTCCGTCACGAAAATGGCCGTTTCCGGCCAGAAACGCGAGCGCGACAGGGCCTCGACGATGCGCCCCAGCGCCAGATCGTTGTCCGCCATCATCGCCTGCGGCTGTGGAAAATAGGGCTTCATGCCGGCGGTGTGATCGTTGGGCAGGGCGAGAATCAGGAGATTGGGCATCTTTCCCTGAGCCTCGAAACGCGCCAGATCCTCCAGGAAGAGATCGGCACGGAGCTGATCCGAAAAGCGATAATCCTCTCCGGGGTAGCGCGGGTTGCTGTGCTGGAGTACGGAAGGTATGGTCCCCTCCACGCCGAGCCCGGCCGGCAGGGTGTGCTCCTCCCGCAACTGCCAAAGATCCAGCCAGGTGAGATTTTTCTGCGCCATCACCGGCAGCGTCGCCTCGCCATAGATGCGCACGTCGAGCCCCTTGGCCAGGGCGGCATCCCAGAGATAGCCGGTCTTGGGCGGCACCAGGGCGTCGAGGATGGTGTGGGGATACCCCCGGAACCAGGCGCGCACATTGCGTTCCACATAGTCGGACAGGAAGGCCGTGGTCGCCCAGGGGTGCCCCTCGGCCGAACTCTTGGCCGGCAGATAGTACTGGTCCAGCAGCGCAAATTCCTCGGCCAGGGCGTGGTGATTGGGGGTGATGCTGCGTCCGAAGACCGTGAGCCTGGGATCCCCCTGCCCTTGGGGCAGATCTCCCAAAACCTGATCGTAGGTGCGGTTTTCCTTGATGATGTAGACGACGTGACGGAAGACCGAGGGTTCGCCCAAGCGCTCCGGGATGGGCCGAGGCGGGATTCCCGGTCGCGGCGCCGCGCGCAGGGCCTCGGCGTTCCGTTGAGCGGCACGCAGGAAACGGTCGGCCGTCACCTCTTGGGTCCACTGGGCAAGCTGGGCTGCACTGGGCGGCCAGGGCAGCACCGACAGCACATTCTGCTGGCGATGGGCATTGTAGTTGCCGTCGGTGCTGAAACCCTCGCGCTCCCCCGGCCGCGGGTAATCGCTGCGAAAGGCCTTGTCGAAACCGCTGGCAATGGTGGCATAGGGGCCGAAACCCTCGAGATTGGCCACCCACAGCACCCGCCCGGAGTCGGCCCAGGCAAGCCCCGTGGGATATTCCCCTACAGGGATATAGCCCTCCACCCGGCTGCTCCCAGCAGCATCACCCCCGCTGCCACGGGCGAGGCGAACCCAGGCCAGGGCATTGAGGCGACCGAGAGCCACCAGGATGTGCTCGCCATCGGCGCTGGGCAGGATGGTCGTGGGCACGACCCCGTAGGCGGTGCCCGGCAGCCCCATGGGGATGCGCTCCACCACCGCGAGACTTTTGGCGTCGATGACCGTCACCGTATCGCTGCCGGCATCGGCCACGTAAACGAAGGGGCGCTTGGGATGGTGCGCGAGGCCAATGGGCGAGAGACCTACGGACAGGCGCTTGAGACTATGCCCCTGCGTATCCAGCACCTCGACGAAGCCCTCCCGCGCGACATCGGTCTTTCCGTCCACCAGGACTGATTCCTGCAGTTTGAGGGCATAATCGTTCCAGCCGCCGAAACCCGTCTCGCGCAGATCCTTGGGCGGCAGTCCGGCCCATTCGCTGACAAAGATGCGACCCTCCTTTTCCGTCAGACTGCTGGGCCAGCGCCCCTGCTCCAGGGGCAAGCGCTGGATCCTGCCCGTCTGTGGATCGACCCGGGCGATGGCGGCATGGCCGTTGAGGGCCACCATGAGGTGGCGCCCGTCCGCCGCCCATGTCAGGGCCGTGGGCAAGGCCGGGCGATCCCGCTCCGGTGGAAAAACCGCGACGAAGCGCGGCAGCGGTAGGCGCCAGCGCCCCTGGGCATCCCGTTCCGGACGAAAGCCCAGGATGGCACCGTCGCTCGGCGTCTTGAACTTACGATCCGTTTGCGACACGGGCACATAGAACTCGCTACCGTCACTACTCCAGACGACGCCGCCGTAGGTTCCAAGACCCTGCACATCCGTCGCCAGGGCATAGCTGGCCAGTATTTCGTGACTGCTGGCATCGAGCAGAGTGACGTCGAAACGCCCCAGAACCGCCACCTGCCGGCCATCGGGGGACAAGGCAAGATCCACGACGTGATTTTCCAGGGCTTTATCACCCCAGACGACGGCGTCCCCGGCGGGCCGCACCACCTGCCCCGTTGGCAGTCGCTGGCTGAGGGGTCGCGCCGAGGTAGTTGCAGACGTCGTCGGCTGGGGCTCGGCAAAGGCCATGGGAGCAGGCTGCTCCGGAGCCTTGGGTACAGCCACATGGGCACAACCGGTAAGGGATAGGGCCACCACCAACGCCCCGAGAAAACTCCGTGCTGCACCCATCGCTACGCTCCCCGAACATCCGGATCGTTTATACCCGTACTATATAATTTTCTGGATCTGCGGCCAAGTGCTGCGGGGCCAGAGCATCCCGCAGTCCGGTGCCGGATCAACCGCCCAGGGCGGCAAGCCCCTCCAGAAAAGGCGGACGCACCACGCCTTTTTCGGTGATGATGGCGGCAATGAGCGCTGCGGGCGTGACATCGAAGGCGGGATTGCGTACCGCGACCCCGGCGGGGGTCAGCTCCCGTCCACCGCACTGGCGCACCTCCTCGGCAGGGCGCTCCTCGATAACGATGCCATTGCCGTGGGGCATGGCAAAGTCCACCGTCGACACAGGCGCCGCCACGAAGAAGGGAATGTCGTGGTAGTGGGCCAGTACCGCCAGAGCGTAGGTACCGATCTTATTGGCCGTGTCGCCATTGGCAGCGATACGGTCGGCACCGACGATCACGGCCTGGATCTCTCCCCGGGCCATGAGGTGTGCCGCCGCGCCGTCGACATTCAGGGAAAAGGGAATGCCGTCTTTTTGCAGTTCCCAGGCGGTCAGGCGCGCGCCTTGCAACCAGGGACGGGTCTCATCGGCATAGATACGCCAGTTCCGTCCCGCCGCGATACCGGCGCGAATGACCCCCAAAGCGGTACCGTAGCCACCGGTGGCCAAGCTACCCGTGTTGCAATGGGTGAGAATACCCCCTTCCGGCGGCAGGACCTCGGCACCGAGGGCGCCCATGCGCTGATTGTCGCGGATGTCCTGCGCCAGCAGTTCCTGCGCCCAGCGCAGCAACGCTTCACTTGCCGTGGTAACGTCGTCACAGAGTCCGGCATTGTGCAATTGTTGCTGCACCGCCCAGGCCAGATTCACGGCCGTTGGCCGCGCCCGCTTGAGCACTTCCGCGCTGCGATTCAAGGATTCGCGCCAGTCGGCCGTACCCGCAATCGCCCGCGCCGCCAGGGCCATGCCAAAGGCGGCGGTGATACCGATGGCCGGCGCGCCGCGTACGACCATGTCGCGGATGGCCGCCGCCACCGCCTCCACCTCCTGCAGACGCAGGTAATGCTCTTGCGCAGGCAGCTGGCGCTGATCCAGCAATTCGAGGGCGTCGTTCTGCCAGCGAATGGGGCGAATCTGGTCGGCAATGGGCATGCCTTTCTCCAATGTATGTCGACTTTCCCGCAATATACGGAAGGCCCCACAAACTGTAAAATGCGCGGATCACAACCATTCCAGGAACGCTCATGACCCGCCCCACTCCCCCTTTACGCCTGAAAAAGAACGAGGACCGGCGGCTACGCATCGGGCACCCATGGATCTATAGCAATGAGGTGGACGTCAGCCGCACTCCGCTCGTCGCCGTCGCACCGGGCAGTGTCTGTCGCATCGAGGATCACCGGGGCCAACCCCTTGGGCTTGCCCACGTCAATCCCCACGCCCTCCTCTGCGCCCGCATCCTGACCCGCGACCCCGACACCCAGATCGATGTCGACTTCTACCTTCGCCGTTTGCGCGATGCCCTGGGACTGCGCATGGCCCTGTTCAGCGGGCCCTACTACCGGCTGGTCCACGGCGAGGGGGACGGACTGCCAGGACTCGTGGTGGACCGCTATGGCGATTACTTGGTGCTGCAGACCGGGAGTGCCGGAATGGAGCAGGATCTCGACCTCATCGTAGCTGCCTTGGTGGAACTCATCCGTCCCTTGGGAATCCTCCTCAAGGGCAGCGGCGTCGCCCGCAGCATCGAGGGCCTCCCGGAGCGCATCGAGGTGCTCGCTGGTGCGGTTCCAGAGCATCTCGAAGTCCTCGAAAACGGCTGCAGCTTCCTCATCGACCCGCGGCAGGGACAAAAGACCGGCTGGTTCTACGATCATCGCCGCAACCGTCACGAACTCACGAAATTTGCTACCGGACGGCGGGTGCTGGACCTGTTCAGTTATCTGGGCGGCTTTGCCCTGCCCCTGGCGCGCGCGGGCGCCGTCGAGGTACTGGCCGTGGACCGCTCGGCGTCGGCTCTGGCCTTGCTGGAGGAGAATGCGCGCCGCAATGGGCTGAGCCAGGTACACGGCCACGAGGGCGAAGCCTTGGAAACCCTGCGTCAACTGCGGGATCGCGCCGAATCCTTCGACCTCATCCTGCTCGACCCGCCCGCCCTCATCAAGTCCCGCAAGGATGTACGGGACGGCACCGCCGCCTATGCCCGCCTCAACGATCTGGCCCTGCGTCTGCTCCGCCCGGACGGATTGCTCTTCACCGCATCCTGCTCCTACCACCTGAGCCGAGACGCCTTGCTCCAGGCCGTCGCCCGGGGCGCTTCCCGTGGCAGCTATCGGGTCCTGACCGAGGCCGGCCAGGATCTGGATCACCCCTACCCCCCGGCGGTACCCGAGGCGCGTTATCTCAAGGCCTTTTTGCTGCACCGCGCCGAGGCCCACGACAGCGAAACACCGGAGGCAGAAACCCCAGCGGAGGCAAGCCCAACATCCGGCTTAGAAGGGGCGGATCTGCCCATTGCCCCGAAAAATAGCCAAACAAACGCTTAGGGAATGTATGGGTGCAGCGACCGAGGGTGCCCACAGGCACACCACGCCCACCCGCGCAATGCCTCAGCGATAATTCTCTGGCTGGCTGATCGGGGCCGCTGCGTTGGGTGGCATTGGCCCGGACAAGTTAACCAGCGTAACTGCCCATGCGACGTAGCCGCCGGATCATCAACCAGCGGCCGGTGAGGATGAGCAACAGCACGCCAGCGGTGATGAAGAAGGCCGCGGCGAAGGCCAACCGATGAGATTCGGCAAAGGGCTCGTTGATGAAGGTCCAGATGACGTAGGTGAGGTAGCCGATGGGTTCGTTGGTGAACTTGCCGTCCCACATGTAGTTGGACCAGCCCGCCGTGTAGATGAGCGGCGCCGTTTCCCCCATGGAAAGGGCCGTGGCGTAGAACAGACCCGTCATGATGGCTGGAGCCGCACCGGGGAGAAGAATCTTGAAAGCCACGCGCCCGTCCCCCGCCCCCAGCGCGAAACCCGCCTCCCGCACCGCTGGCGGTATGGCACTCAAGGCCAGTTCCGTAGTCCGCGCGATATAGGGCAGGAGCATCACGCTCAGGGTCAACATGCCCGCCGCCACGGAGAACTGCCAGCCGAGGTACACCACCATGGTGATGTAGCCCACATAACCGAGGACGATGGAGGGCACCCCCACCAGCACGTCGGACAAGAAGCGCAGGGAGCGACCGCCCAGATTGTCGCCGTACTCATTCAGATAGATGCCGGCGGCGATCCCAATGGGAGCCGAAATCAACAACGCCCCCAGAGACAGGACGATGGTGCCCTCGATGGCATTCTTCAGCCCGCCGCCCATCCCCGTGCTGACTTCCGTGAAGAGTTTCCAGTGCAGGGCCGGCAAGGCACGGATGAGCACGTCCCCGATGATGGACAGAAAGGCAAAGGCGACAATGAAAAAACTCGCGCCAACAAAAATACCGCCCAGAAAGCGAAAAGCATGTCGACGCCAGGAGATACGCAAACGCCGGTTACTCAGGGAGGCGGACTCGGGAACCACGGTCGTCTTCGCTTGAACAATACTCATCAGCGCACCTTGGACATCCACAAAATGAGACGGGCCGCACTATTGACCAACACGGAGATGGCCAAAAGCACCAAAGCGATTTCCGACAGGGCCTCTACGGCCATATTGGTCGGGTCCTGGAGGGCGCTTTCCAGCTGCGTCAAGATGAAAGCCGCCATGGTCGAGATGGGCGTATAAATGTTGTTAGGTAGGTAGTTGAGGGCATTGCCACTGACCATGGCCACCGCCATGGTCTCCCCGATGGCTCGCCCGAGCGCAAGAATGGACACACCAATCAGCACCTTGCGCAGCTTGGGCAGGATGATGTGCCAGAACACCTCCAGGCGCGACAGCCCTAGACTGAGGCCCGCCTCCTTGAGTGGCGCATCCACCGAGGCGATGGCGTCGCGCATGGTGGCGGAGATGAGCGGCACCACCATGAAGGTCAGGACGATGGCCACCGTCAGCAGACCGTAGCCGCTGCCGGGAGACCCCCCTAGAAAGGGCACGCCCTGCAGGGCATCGGCCAGCCAGGGATAGACCTTCTGCCCCATGAGGGGAATGAGCAGCGAATAGCCCCACAGACCAAACACGACACTGGGGACGGCGGCGAGGAGGTCCACCAGCAAGGTCAGGGGGCTCGCCAGCCATTTGGGCAGGGACTCCGCCAGAAAATAGGCTGCCCCCACCGCCAAAGGCAGGGCGATGATCAGGGCCAGAAAAGAGCTGAGAAAGGTTCCAACCACCAGGAACCAGACGCCATAGGCGGCTCCCGGCATGATCTGCTGCCCGTGCACATCCACGGGGTTACCATACAGATTGCCGAGGTTCCAGTTGTTGGTCCACAGGAAATGCACGCCATTGTACTGGATGGCGGGCCAGGAATAGATGACCAGAAAGACAATGAGTGCGATGAGGGACAAAGGCAAGAAGCTGGCCGTGGCCACGAGACTCGTGCGAAATACCGGAATCTTCACAGGTACCCCTCGAAAATACCTACGCTCGGCGAGCGGCTCTTATCGGGCGACGATAAGCACTCGAAAATGGTGTCGTAATGATAGCAGGTGGGCTGGCCGAAGCCAGCCCTGGAGTGCGCCTTACTTGATCTTGTCGATCTGCGCCTGGGAGAGCTTCACCACGCTCTCGGGCAGGGGCACGAAGTTGACGGCCTCGATGAAGTGCGGAGCATTACCGCCCTTGGGACTGATGGCCCAGGTCAGGAACTTGCGTATGGCCCCTGCCACTTCGGCATTGGGCTGATCGCTCTTCACGATGGCGTATTCGTAGTTGATGATGGGATAGGACTTGGCGCCGGGCGCGTAGACCAGACTGATACGCTCATCGGCAGGGGTCTTGGCAACCATCTCCGCCGCCGCAGCCTTGGCATTGGGCACGGTGGGCAGAACGAACTTGCCCGCCTTGTTTTCGAGCATGGCGATACCGAGCTTGGCCTGCTCCACAGGTTTCTTCCAGCTGATGCCGATGTAGGCGATACCGTAGGGGGTGCTCTTCAGCGCCTCGACCATGCCGGGGTTACCGTTGGCACCGATGCCGCCCTGCACGTTGGGCCAGCTGACCGTGGTGCTGTAACCCACCTTCTGCGCCCACTCAGGGGTGGTGTCGGAGAGGTAGGTGGTGAAGATGAAGGTGTCGCCGGAACCGTCGGTACGGTGGATGGGCACGATCTTGTGGTTGGGCAGTTTGACGCCGGGGTTCAGCTTGGCGATGGCGGCATCATCCCAGTTGGTAATGGTACCGGAGTAGATGCCGGCCAGCACCGGGCCGGAGAGCTTGAGGTGCTTGTTGTTCAGGCCAGGCACATTGTAGTTGATCATCTGGATGGAGATGGCCAGGGGGATATTGAGCATGTCCGGATGCTCCTTCACCTGCGCGTCGGACATGTAGGCGTCCGAGGCACCGATCTGCGCCACACCGGAGATGGCCTGGGCGATACCCGTGCCGCTACCCGTACCCTGGGTGGTGATCCGCACGTCCGGGTTCATCTTGGTGTAGACCGGAACCCACAGGTTGAAGAGCGGGTACAGGAGGGTCGAACCCGTCTCCAGCAGGGAGATGGTGGGCGCCGCCGAGGCCGGAACGGCACTCAAAGAGGCAAGCCCAAGGGCGGAAACCACCAACGCGCCTTTCAGGGCGTGGGACAAGGCTTTCTTGGAACGAAACAACATAGGTAACCTCCAAAGGTAGTTTTCGTGCAGAAGCGTTGCGATACCGTGTAGTGTGCAGATCCAATACCTGGACCTGACGCCCACGATAGCAGAGGATTATGACACTATTGTGAAGCTTTTATGACACTTTTATGACAATAGGCCTTGTCGGCACCTGCACGAACTCTGGAGTATAGCTCAGAGCAGGTCGCTCCAGCTGAACCCCTTGCGAATATAGGCGTTGGCTGCGTACCCGTCGCGCTCCCAGGTCCCCTCGGGACGAACCGCGCTGAGACTCACCCGATTGACCCACTTGACGCTCTTGTAACCGTACATCTGCGGCACCAGCAAGCGCAGGGGATAACCGCCCTTGCGCAGCAGAGGCTGTCCGGCGATGTGCGTCGCCAGGATGACGCCGGGTGCCCGCGCCTGCTCCAGGGTCAGGCTGTCCACATAGACGCCATCGGCGCTGTGAAAGACGACGTAGCGCGCCGCCGCAGTCGGCCGCAGATTATCCAGGAACGAAGCCAGATCGATACCGCGCCAAGCGACGTGGTGCACTTTCCAGCCCGTAACACAGTGGAAGGTTTCCACCTCGGCGTGCTTGCTGAGCCCATAGAGTTGCTCCAGGGTGAAGACCCGGGGTGCGGCGATGAGGCCATCGCAGTTGAGACGATAGTCCTGCGCCTCGATTTTTGGATAGAAGCCGGCGTAGGTATAGTACTCCGGGAAGACCGGAATGGTGTCTGCGCGCGCCGCCGCCGGCAGCCACAGCGATGCGCTGGCAGCTCCCAAGAACAGGCCCGTGGAATGGGTCAGAAATGAACGCCGTGACAAAGGCATGATCAAGCTCCTCGCCAAAAGGCAAAAATGCCCCACAGCGGTTGACGCCGCAGGGCATGAAAAAAAGCCATGAAACCGTGACCGAACCAGAGATAGGCCAGCAGCGGTGTGCCCAGACGCATGGCATGCAGCCCAAGGTGCGTTGCCCCTGGCCAGCTGATGTACCCCTCGAGTACCAGCCAGGCAGCAAAACCGGTGAAGGTGACGAAGGATACCCCAAGGAAGAAGACCCCCTGCCACAGACTGGACAGGCCGGGAACCGGGCCGGCGGCAGGCAAACGACCCAAAAAGAGCGCGCGCAGATCTCGGATGATGGCTGGCAGGTGCGCCGGAAAAAACCAGGACCACAAAAGGGCACGGCCCCAGAGAGTGCCAAGATAGAAAGCCCAGCACAGCACGAGCCAGAAGGTCAGAAAAATACCGGTGGCAACGTGCAGCGGGAACCACTGAAAATTCGCGAACCACAAGGCCGCCAGGCTGTTGTAGAGCTCAAAGGTCACCGCGAGAACGAGACCCATGTGCAGGATCTTGGCCCAGCGCGGATAGGCCCCGTCCTCCCTGAGGGACCGCTCTTCCCGAGTACCCGGATGGGTCGAACTGAGGACGGCCATGACTCCTCCCGACGTGGTGGACCAACACCTTCTTTACGTTGTCGTCGCGAAGGCGGATGCAAGAAAGGCCCGCCAAGGCGGGCCTTTTCTTCACGCGATCCGCGCGCAGACCCTACCAGGTCAGGACACGCCCGGCAGCACCCAGGGTCGGCATGGCGGCACTGGGATTCAGCAGCGGGATTTCCTTGGCAAGATCGTCCTTGGTCATGCCGTTCAGTTCCAGAGACTGCAGGCAACCGATGATCTGCACGTCGTTGTCTTCGGCAAGCTTCATGAAATCCGCCACGCTCTTGCCGCCGGGCATGGGGAAGACGCTCTCGGCCTTGCCTTTGGCCAGCAGCTCCGTGGCCGGCCCCGTGAAGTACATGACCACCTTCTGCTCCATGGCCGCCGCGGTGGACGCCAGAAAGAAGGCGGAGGGGAGACGCTTGGGATTTTCCGGGCCAGTGATGAGGATGATGACGAGGTCGGGAGCCTGATTATCTGCCATGGTACTCTCCTTTCAGGTGAACGAACGGGAACTCCGTCCATATTAGCAGAATCCCGGCTTGCCCGGGACCCCGGCCAGGCGCGCACTCAGGACCGGCGCCACATCCCATCAGCCGCGCCGGCAGAGGCGCTCCAGGACTTCGGTGCGCAGGTGTGCCAACAATTCGCCGCGCTGGCGCGCGCCCGCCCGGCGCAGACAGGTTACGGAGGCCTTGGGCACACCCACCAGAGTTCCCGTTAGCGTCTCGATCCAACGCGCCAGATGCGGCTGATGCCCGACCACTATGGCCGCAGCCGGTTGCCTGCCGAGACCCTCCCAGTGGTGCTCCAGAGCCTCGAGATCGCCCTCGGCAATGGCCTCATGCGGCTCGCTGACCTCGAGAGGAAGTGCTTGCTGGATATATTCCGCCGTTTCCCGGGTGCGTCGCAGCGGACTGTACCAAAGCCCCACCGGTCCCGTGGGCAGCAGAACACGCAGCGAAGCGGCCACCAGAGCGGCATCGCGACGACCGCGCTCCGTGAGCGCACGTTCGCGATCGCCGCCGGGAGCTCGGGCATCCTCCGCCTCAGCGTGGCGGATGAGCAGAATGTCCATGGGACGACTCACCTCCAAACCAGCGCCGGGCAAGGGCGGCGGGAACGAAACGGGCGATGATGGTAACCACGGCGATACCAATGAGTGCGGTCATCCAGCTGTCGATGAGCAGACGGCTCGGGGCATCGTTACGGACGAAAATAGCCAGGGCCGAGAGCAGCGCCCCCAGAAGGATGGTAGCGGGCCGCCAGCCATAGGCCGTCCATTTGGGCCAGCGCCGCGCGATGGCGCCCAGCGCCAGGGCTGCCCACAGGGCATAGGCAGAGGCGCCCCACCAGAGACTGCCAAGGACCAAAGGATACAGACGCCCGAAGACGGCAACGACCAGGTAACACAGGAGCGCCGCCAGTGTCCAAGGCCACCACGCCGCTTTGTTCTGGAGCATTTCAGCCACGCCTCTTCGCCTGCGGATCGTAGGGATTTTCTCCCTGACGAAAGAGTAAACGCAAGGGAACGGGCCCGAGGCCGAGGGCCTTACGAAAAGCCGACTCGAGATAACGCTTATAGGCACCGGGCAAGCGATTCAACTGATTGCCGTGGAAGACCAGGGTGATGGGGTTTTCGCCCCCCTGATGGCAATAGCGCAGTTTGATGCGGCGACCACCGACCATGGGCGGCTGATGGCTCTCGATGATCTGCGCCAGGACGCGATTCAGCTCAGCCGTGGAAAAATGCCGCCGCGCATCGCGCCAAAGCCGATCGATACTGGGATAGAGATCGCCGACGCCGCTGCCGTGCAGGGCAGAAATGGTATAAACCGGCGCGTAGGAGAGAAAACCCAGATGTCGCTCCAAGGCGGCCTTGGCCATCTGCCGGGCCCGGGCATCCAGACCATCCCATTTGTTGAGCAAAAGGATCATGGGACGCCAGAGTTCCGCCGCCACCCCCACCAGGTGCGCATCCTGATCCGTCACCCCGTCCCGCGCATCCAACACCATGAGGACCACGTCCGCCTCTTTCAGCGCTGCCAGGGTCTTGAGCACACTGAGTTTTTCCAGCCCTTCGCCAACCCGCGCGCGGCGCCGGATACCCGCCGTGTCGATCATGACGTAGGGTCGACCAGCGCGCTCGTAGGGAATGCGAATGCTGTCTCGGGTAGTCCCGGGGGCGTCGTAGACGATCACGCGCTGCTCGCCGAGCATGGCATTGACGAGGGTGGACTTACCGACGTTGGGCCGACCCAGAACGGCGATACGTGGACCAGATAGGGAAAGTTCGGCAGCCGCCTCTTCCGGGACCGCGAGATCGGCAAAGATGGCATCCAGTAGCGTCTCTACTCCGTGGCCATGGGACGCCGCAATGGTATAAGGCATACCCAGCCCGAGGCGGTGAAACTCGGGCAATTCTGCCACGGCTCCACGCACGTCCATCTTGTTGACCACCAGGTAGACGGTCTTGCCGCTACGCCGCAGCTCCGCCGCAATCTCTTCGTCCTGAGCCGACAGGCCCTCTTTGGCGTCCACCAGGAAACAGACGGCATCGGCCTCGGCGATGGCCTGACGCGTCTGCGCCGCCATGGCCGCCACGAGGCCCTCGCGCTCCTCGGGTTCGAAACCACCGGTATCGATGACGAGAAAACGCTGGGTGCCGTGCTGGGCCACGCCGTAGTGGCGGTCGCGGGTGAGCCCCGGAAGGTCCGCCACCAGCGCCTCACGGCTGCGGGTCAGGCGATTGAACAGGGTCGACTTGCCCACATTTGGCCGCCCCACCAGGGCAATGACGGCGGCCATGGATCAGTGCGGACGCAGGTGCAGCTGATAGAGCGTACCGGCGCCGCTCAACACGAGGAATCGGTCCTGGCCAAGGCAAACGGGCGCACTCTGAATGCCGCTGGAAGAGACATGGCTCTGGCCTACGCGATGCCCCGACCGCGGGTCAAAGACGTAGACCGATCCGGCGTCGTCGCTCACCAGCAGATCCGTGCCGCAGTGGGTGATACCCGTGAGGTACTGCCCCTTGAGCACATCGCTGCGCCACAAGACCACGCCGGAATGGGGGTCCACGGCAGCTATCCGTCCGTCCGCCAGAGCCACGTAGAGGTGTCCGTCCGCCAGTACCGGCGTGAGGGTGGTCGACATGGGCACCGACCACTCCTCACTGCCACCGCTGCGCGCGTAAGCCGCGAGGTTACCCTGGTAGGCGGCAGCGATGATCCGGTCACCATCCACGATGGGGTTGGCTGCGATGTCCACCATCCGCGCCAGCTCGTTGTTGCCATGGGGTATGGCCACCGCCGCCCGCCACAGCTCCGCGCCATTGCTGAGGTTCAGGGCCACCAGATTGCCGTCGGCAAAACCGGCATAGACCACGTCACCATGCACCACCGGCGCCGGCAGGGTACGCAGGAGCAGGGACGGTTGGTTCATGGAAAAGGTCCAGTCCAGCTTGCCATCGCCACGCTGGAGATCCACCAGTTGACCGTTTACCAACTGGGCTAGGACAGCCTCCTTGCTCACGGTAATGGGGCTCAAAACCTCCGAGTCCAACTGCGTCACCCACAGACGGCGGCCGTTCTTGGCGGAAAAGGCATACAGCTTGCCGCTGTCGGTACCGACGTAGAGGATGCCGTCGGCCAGGGTAGGACCACGCGCGCTCTTCCCGTCCAGGCGCACCATCCAGTCCTGCTTTCCACCCAGGTCGAGGCACAAAAGGTGTCCTGAAGCATCGACCAGATAGATGTGTCCCTCACCCACGGCAATATTGGAGGTCTCATAGGGTTGCAGGCGCCAGGTACCATAGAGGCGGGCCTGCCAATCCGTATCCACCTCCACCTTCACGGCCTGCTTCGCCAGAGGCGCAACGGCCTTGGGACTGGGCCGCGACGGCGAGAACCAGGAGAGCATGCCACAGCCCGACAGGGAAAAGAGCAGCACCGGCAAGAGAATCCATCGCCCAGGCCAGCGTGCGGTTGAGGGATGCGAGCTCACGAATGCACTCCGATATTGGCCAGTTTCAATTGGAGATAGGCGCGGTAGGGATCGGTGGCAGGCAGTGCCTGCTCCGCCTTGAGGTAATCCTGCCGCGCCTTGGGCCACGCTCTGAGGTATTCGTGCGCATCGCCGCGCAGCTCCCAGTAGAGGGGCGCATACACCGTGCCGGGCGCGCCCAGCGTGTCCAGAGCCTTCTTGGCCTGTCCCTGATCGAGCTGGAGCTCGGCCAGGGTAAAGCGGGCCAGCCCCGCCATCCCCGTGGGTAGATGGTCCTTCTTGAGGATTGCCTCGAGCTGTGCCTGCGCCTGCGCCTCATGGTGCTGCATCATCGCCATGCGCGCCGTGAAAAAACGCGCCATGGTCGCATAGGGCGTGTCGGGGTATTTCTGAAGCAGGGTCTGCGCGCTCACCTGGGCTGCCGCCAGCTGATTGGCGGCCATGGACTGCGTCAGTTCACTGTAGACCGCCGCAGCCTGGGCCATCTGATGCCGCTGATATTTCGCGTAGCCAAAAAAACCCATAGCGCCCAACACGACGAGCGCAAATACGAGGATGAGGGACTTACGGTGGCGATAAAGATAATCGGAGAGTTCTGGACCGGTCACGTCACACTTCGGGTAGCCATCGGATTGCGCTCAGTATGCGGAGGCGGCGTTCCGAAATCAACGCCTAGGGAACGCAAACCACACTCCAGCTCGGACCACGGTCCCTCCCAAGTGCCGGATCCACCCTGCTCCCGCAGACGAATCGGTGCGTCGTCGCCGGAGAGCTGCGCCGCGCCGACGATGGCTTGCATCTGGGCATCGCTCCGCTCCGCCTGCTTGAGCAGGACCTTGAGGCTGGCCGGTCCGCCGACCACCACCGCAACACCGCCGACACGCAAGGCCTCTGCCCGCTGCAGCACCGCCGCCATCGCCTGAGGATCCAGAGCCCCCAGAAAGAGCTGCACCCGAGCTGCGGGGTACGCACTGCCCGCCAGAGCTCGCAAGGCCAGCAGGCGCTCGAGTCCAGCCGCGAAACCCAAGGCCGGCGTCGCCGGCCCTCCCAGCTGTTCCACCAAGCCATCGTAACGGCCACCGGCGAGAACGGTGCCCTGGGCACCCAGGGCATCGCTCACCCATTCGAAGACCGTTCGATGGTAGTAGTCCAGTCCTCGCACCAAGCTGGTGTTGACGCGATAGGGGATGCCCAGGACATCGAGGTAGGAGCGCAGCTGCTGGAAGTGCGCCGCCGATTCCGAGTCCAGATGCTCCAGGAGCCGCGGTGCGTCCGCCGCCACGGTGCGACAGCTTTCTACCTTGCAGTCGAGAACGCGCAGGGGGTTACGCTCCAGGCGTTCACGGCAGTCCGGGCATAGACGCTCCGTCTGCGGACGCAGATACTGGCGCAGAAGCTCACGGTAATGCGCACGCGCCTCGGGGGTACCCAGGGAGTTGATCTGGAGCTCTGCCCGCACGCCGATACTGTTCAGAAGGCGGGCAGATAGGGCAATGAGCTCGGCGTCGCTGCTGGGATCGGCCAGACCGAACATCTCCACGCCCAGCTGATGGAACTGCCGATAGCGACCTTTCTGCGGTCGTTCGTGGCGAAACATGGGGCCGACATAGTAGAGCCGCGCCTGGGTGCCGCGCAGGCGGCCATGCTCGATGAGCGCGCGAACGACCCCCGCCGTACCCTCGGGACGCAAGGTCAAGGAATCGCCGTTGCGATCGAGGAAGGTGTACATCTCCTTTTGGACGATGTCGGTGACGTCGCCAATGGCGCGGGCGAAGAGTTCCGAGTGCTCCAGCAAGGGCAGCCGGATCTCACCGAAACCGTAGCGACGGAGCTGCTCACGCAGTATCGTCTCCAAAGCCTGCCAGGCAACAGTATCCTCGGGGAACAGGTCGTTCATGCCGCGAACGGCCTGCAAACCTTTGTGGGCCATGGGATGGGGTCAGGCCTCGGAGGCGCGGGCGCGACGGCGGGCCACTTCCGCGCGCACACGCTCTTCAAGCACGTCCACGATGTCCCGATTTTCGACCCGGTCCACCTGCTTTCCCTTGAAGTACAGAATACTGCGCTTGTCACCGCCGGCCAGACCGATATCGGCCTCCTTCGCCTCGCCAATACCGTTGACGACGCAGCCGATGACCGACACGTCCATGGGCTCGAGAATGTCCTCCAGCCGCTCTTCCAGTGCGTTTATGGTGCTGATGACGTCAAACTCCTGGCGCGAGCAGGAGGGACAGGCGATGAGGTTGATGCCCTTCTGCCGCAGGTGCAGGCTCTTGAGGATATCGAAACCCACCCGGATCTCTTCCACGGGATCCGCTGCCAGGGACACCCGGATGGTATCGCCGATACCCTCATTGAGCAGCAGACCCAGGCCTATGGCAGACTTGACGGTACCCGAGCGCAACCCCCCTGCCTCGGTAATGCCTAGGTGCAAGGGGTAGTCCACTTTCTGCGCCAAGAGGCGATAGGCACCCACGGCGAGGAAGACGTCCGAGGCCTTGACGCTGATCTTGACGTCGTGAAAATCGAGCTCGTCCAGAATGGCCACGTGGCGCAGGGCAGACTCCACCAGCGCCTCGGGAGTGGGCTCGCCATACTTTTCCTGAATGTCCTTTTCCAGGGAACCGGCATTCACCCCGATGCGGATGGGGATGCCGCGATCCTTGGCCATCTCCACGACGAGCCGGGTCTTGTCCACCGAACCAATGTTGCCGGGATTGATGCGCAGACCATCCACGCCATCGCGCATCACCTGCAGGGCGATGCGGTGATCGAAATGGATATCCGCCACCAGGGGTACCTCCACCTGCGCGCGGATGGCGCGAAAGGCCTCGGCAGCCTCCATGCTGGGTACCGAGACCCGTACGATATCCGCTCCCACGGCTTCGAGTCGCCGAATCTGCGCCACGGTTGCCGCCACGTCACGGGTTTCCGTATTGGTCATGCTCTGCACACTGATGGGCGCTCCGCCGCCGATGGCGACCTTGCCCACGTGGATTTGACGGCTGTGGCGACGGTGGATGGGCGATTCGTGGTGCATGACAAACCTCGCTGGTGATTACGCTCAGGATGCTGCCGGTGCGGAAGCGGGCGCGCCGCCGTGAAGCTCGCCCGAGGGCGTTTCCCCGTGGCTTGACGCTTTGGGCTGTGGGGATGATAACTCCGGGGCCACCGACGAATCCATCCCCGCAGTGGCAGGACCGGAATTTTGCGTTTGCCGCCGTGGTTTTCGCGCCGGGCTGGCGGTTGCGGCGACTGCGGCATTGCCACTCTGCACAGGCGCGGCGGCTGCGCTGGCGGCCGGTGCGGTCCCCACCTGCAGTCGCGCAACACCCAGGGCATTCACGGGCAGGGGTATCGACTTGCCATCGTAGGAAATCCGGACGTTCTGCGCCTTGCCTACCAGTATCCGGTAGGGCGGCAGCCCTTTGTCCACTACGATGGTCTGCCCCGCCTCGGCAAGCTCTGCAAGGAGCGTCTGGCCCCGTGCATCCTGAACCTGCACCCAGCAGCGACCGGTAAAGACGAAATGGAGGCCCGTGGCTGCCGTGGCCGCGCTTTGGGACGGCGCCACGATGGCACTGCCAGTTGCCGCGGCCACCGATGCAACACTGGCCGTGGCTGCCGGCGCCGGCACCGCCAGCCGCACAGCACTGGCCGCTGCGCTGGAGATGGAGCTTGCGGCGGGGGCGCTCGTGCTGGGGCCTGCCGCCGACATCGACTCTGTCGTCGCCGGCGCGGCCGCCTCCCCTCCCCAAAGCCACCAGGCGATACCGGCAATGGCGGCGGCCAATACCAGCGACACCAGGAGCATGGGCCAACGGTAATCGAGTAGGGGATCTTCCGAGTCCGGCAACACGTGATCCGTGGGCTTCAGTCCGGCGCCATTGCTGCGCCGATCGAAGAGGTCCAGCAGCGGTTCCGGGTCGAGATCCAGCAGGCGGGCATAATTCTTCAGGTAGCCGCGCGCGAAAGCCGCTCCCGGGAGCGCCTCGAAGCGGGCCTGCTCCAGAGCCTCTACCTGCGCGGCACGTATGTGCAGACGCTCGGCCACCTGCTGAGGAGTCCAGCCGCGTTGCTCCCGCACGCGCCGCAACACGTCGAAATCGTCGGTGGCTTCCTGGCGATCTGCACTCATGCCGTGACGGTCACCCTCCTCCCAGAAGCAAACGCTGCGCTTCCTTGCCCGCCGGCGAATACGGATTGGCGTTGACACAGCGCTGCCAATATTCCTCTGCCTCTCGTCGCTGCCCCTGGGCAGCTGCAATACGGCCGGCAAGCAGGAGTGCCGGCTGTTCCTGGGGTTCCTGCGCCAAGACTTCGCGTACGTGGGAGTAGGCTGCGGGAAGATCGCCCGCCGTAAAATCCAGCTGCGCCAGAACCTGCAGCGCCGGTGGGTAGGCCGGCTTCAGGTACAGCGCCCGCGCCAGCGCAGCCCGCGCCGCCGCCTGATCCTTCAGGCCGATGTAGGCAAGCCCTAGGTTGGTCCAGGCAAACTGAGGCGTCGCGTACAAGGGGTCTTCCGTGGCGCGCTTGAGGTAGGGGATGGCCTTGGCGTAGTCCTTGTGCTGCACTAGAAAGGCGCCGTAGTTGTTCAGATACTCCGGGTTCTTGGGATCCGCCGCCAGGGCCTTGGAAAAGGCCTGGGAGGCCGCCTCGGTCTGGTCGAGATTGGCATAGGCCAAGGCCATGACATTGTAGGCCTCACCGTGGTTGCCCGGTTCTTTCAGGGCAAGCTGCAGTTGCCGGATGGCTTCCCGCGGATGGCCGTCCTGCAGATAGGCGGCCCCCAAGGACGTGTAGATGGCAGCCTTGTCGGTGGGCGGCGCGCGCAGGCCGCGGGATTCCGCCGCGGCGGCGTTCTGTCGCGCCTCCTGCGCCGCCAGCTCTGCTGGCGCCAGATTACTGCGCTTGCTGGAAAAAAGTCCGCAGCCCGAGAGCGTACCGGCGACCAGGATCAGCGCCAAGGGAAGTCGCCACGCGCTACGCCTCATGGTCGCAGCTCCACCCGGCGGGCAGGCATCGGCACCAGGGCGCGCCGACCAGCGTGGACCTGTCCCGCCAGCTGACCACAGGCCGCTGCAATGTCGTCACCACGTGGTCGCCGCGTCACCGTCATGATTCCGGCGCTCAGAACAATCTCGCGAAAGGCGTCGATGCGGGCCAGACTGGAGCGCCGATAGGGGCTGCCGGGAAAGGGATTGAAGGGAATCAGATTCACCAGGGCCGGCAGTCCACGCAGCAGTCGCACCAGGGCACGGGCATCGGCATCGCTGTCGTTGACTCCATCCAGCATGACGTACTCAAAGGTGATGCGTCGCCGCGGCGGCAGCGGATAGCTTCGGCAGGCCGCCATGAGCTGCGCAAGTGGATAGTGGCGATTGATGGGAACGAGCTCGTCGCGCAGATCGTTCCGACTGGCGTGCAGGCTGATGGCAAGGTTGACCGGGGTCTCCCGCCCCAACTGTTCAAGGCCCGGCAAAACCCCGGCCGTGCTCACCGTCACCCGACGCGAACTGAGCCCGTAGGCAAAATCGTCGAGCAGCAGACGAATGACCGGGATCACCTGCTTGAGGTTGAGCAAGGGCTCGCCCATACCCATGAAAACCACATTGGTGATCGCATCCAGACCCAGATGACGGCGCGCCACCCGCACTTGGGCGACGATCTCGTGGCTGCTGAGATTGCGATTGAGCCCCTGGGCACCGGTGGCGCAGAAACTGCAGGCCAATGAGCAACCCACCTGCGAGGAAATGCAGAGCGTCCCGCGATCTTCCTCTGGGATGAAGACCGTCTCGATGGCATTACCATCGGGCAACCTCAGAAGCCACTTGCGGGTTTCGTCGCGGGCCAGCTGATCGGCAATGACCTCGGGCTCGTCCCAGCGGGTCTCGGCCATCAGCCGAGCCCGCAAGGCCTTGCTGATGTTGCTCATGGCGGCAAAATCGTCTACCTGGCGCTGGTGCAGCCATTGCAGGATCTGGCTCGCCCGGAAGGGAGGCTCGCCCCACTCCTGCAAAAGCGCCACCAGCCCCGCCCGATCCAAGCCCAGAAGGTGGGGCATTGCGCCCACCGGGCCGGCGGTAGCAAGCGGTTCGCTCATGAGCGCGGACACAACTCCCTCTTTGAGAAGAAGTAGGCTATCTCCCAGGCTGCGGTCTCGGCGCTGTCCGATCCGTGTACGGCGTTGGCGTCGATATTCTCGGCAAAATCGGCGCGAATGGTCCCCGGCGCCGCATCCTTGGGATTGGTGGCCCCCATGAGTTCGCGATTCTTGGCAATGGCACCCTCCCCTTCCAGGACGCTGACCAATACCGGGCCACTGCTCATGAACGCACACAGCTCACCGTAAAAGGGGCGGTCCTTGTGCACGGCGTAAAAGCCTCCCGCATCGGCAGCGCTCAGCTGTAGCATCCGAGCAGCAATCACCTGCAGGCCAGCCTGCTCGAAGCGGGACAGGATGGCGCCGATGGCGTTTTTTTTGACGGCGTCGGGTTTGATTATGGAAAGGGTGCGCTCAACTGCCATAAAATCCTCAATGGGGCCAAAAGGTAAAAGCGTGCATAGACTAGCACCGGCATGTCTTGCCCGCAATTTTAGGCTCGGATGAGGCCAGGCCTTTTCAGCGTTACCCGCGCGGTCAGCGGCCGGGGAAAACCCAAACGCCTTTTACCCGGTTTTCCGCAAGAGACTCAGCTGCGCACGACCGTAAACTGCCCCATCATGCCATTGTCCTCGTGCTCCAGCATGTGGCAATGGTACATGAAGGGGAAGGCTTTACTGGCGGGCTGGGTGAAGGTCATCGCCAGACGCACGCTCTCACCGCGACGAATCAGGACGACGTCCTTCCAGCCACGCTCCCACGGTGGCGGCTCACGTCCATCGCGGCTCTGGATGCGAAAGGACACCCCATGAACGTGGAAGGTGTGGGCCATGTGCGCCCGATTGACGACCTCCCACAGCTCCGTGCTGCCGAGGGTGGTGGAGAAATCGATGCGCCGCATGTCCATGGCTAGATGGTTGATGGTGAACAGCGGGAGATTCCCGATGCCCATGGACATACCCCCTGGACCGTTGCGTGGGGCCTTGGCCGCCGCCTTGCGCAGGGCAGCCATGCCAGCCATCCCTCCACCGCCCATGCCACCCATCATCCCCTGCAAACTGAAATGCCGCTCCCGCTGGATCTCGGGCAGATTCGCCAGGGTGGCGAGGTGCTCCGGCAGGCGCCCACCGGGCGCTCGGGCCGGACCAACCCGGATCTCCAGCAGATCGAAAACGCTGCGATCGTAGGCATCGCTGTCCATGGGCATGGTGCTGAGGCTCGGGACCACGGCGGCGGAATCGCTGCGTAGCCACAAGCGTTTGCCATCGAGGTGACGCAGGTCCACCAGGATCTCGGCACGCTCCGCCGGTGCCAGCAAGAGACGCTGCAAGGCGACTGGCGCTTCGAGAAAGCCGGCGTCCGTGGCGATCTGATAGAAAGTCCGATCCCCAGAGAGGGCGAAATTGTAGAGCCTCGCGTTGGAGCCGTTGAGCAGCCGCAGCCGCAGCCATCCCGCCGGCGCTTCGAGTACCGGCGACTCGCGACCGTTGACGAGGAAACGATTGCCTTTCATGCCCATGACGTCCATGACCTGAGGCATGTACACGAGGCGATCGTGTGCATCCAGCAGGCGGTCCTGCACGATGACCGGCACGTCGTCGATACCGTAGTACCGCGGTAGGCCGAGGCGCTCCGCGCTACCGTCCTGCACCAGATAGAGTCCGGCAAGGCCAGCGTAAACGTGCGGTCCGGTGCGGCCGTTCGGGTGCGGGTGGTACCAAAGCGTCGCCTCCGGCTGATCGATGGTGTAGTGGTAGTGCCAGGTCCGCCCCGGGGCGATCAGGCTCTGCGGTCCACCGTCCATGTCGCCGGGCACGTGCGCGCCGTGCCAGTGGGTGGTGGTACTCTGATCGAGACCGTTGTGGACCAGGATCCGTATGGGTTCTCCCCGGGGAATGCGCAGGCTTGGCCCCAGGATCGCACCGCGATAACCCCAGGTTGGGGTTGGCGCCAGCCCAGCACTCAGCTGGGCTTGCCCTGCCGCTATGGCCAGACGGTATTCACGCACGCCATCGGCGGCGCGATTGCCGGCGTACAGAGGCGGGATGGGCAAGGGCCCCGCAAAGCTCGGTGTGTGCCTGAGGATCGGAGTCGTTGCCAACATGGAACCCATGGCCCCCATGCCCATGGATTCGGATCCCGCTGCCATGGACATTCCCGCCATATGAGCGGCCCGCACCCAGTTGCTGGTGCCGGCCAGAAGTGCGGCGGCGGCAAGCTCACGCAGGAAAAGGCGACGGGAGGTGGAGCGGGATTGTGAAGATACACGCTGGTGCGGCATGGCTAGGATCCTCGTGCAACGGGTTATCGACCACTCTAGAGCAGACCTTTCAATCCGACAACCGTGAAGCGATTGTAAGGTTTAGTTTTTTGGGCGGCACCTTCGTCGGACACTCGCCTAAAGCCCGGGCCCGATGTGGTCGTGGCATCCGCGTATGCCAAGATTCGCGCAAAGCTCCAAATTCTGAAAACGTCGGGAAAGCGCTTGGGCTACCTCGGAATCCATGGGACCACAGGCCGGCCAAGCGTGTGGGAAAAGGTCATGTCACGGAAATTCACACCAGGGTTTCGCCCCGTAAAACAGACTTGTAGATGACCCCATGGGATACTAGACTTTAAGGCACCACCGGGGCAGGAGCGATAAGACGATGAATTCCATATTTCAACGTATTCAACTAATGTTCACCAACCCCCGCGAACTTTGGGCGCAGATTGCCGGGGAAGCAACATCCATCAATAGCCTTTATCTGGGCTGGGTAGTCTGGCTCGCCGCCGTGCCTGCCGTCGCCGGTCTTCTGGGCAGCCTCTGGTGGGTCGGGCGCATGTCTGGGATGCTCAAACCCTATATGCTCATGGGGACCGGTATTCTGGTCACCAGTGCCATCCTCAGTTATGTGACGGGAATTGCCCTGGTCGTTCTGCTATCCTGGATAATCAAGGCACTGAGCCCATCCTTCCAGTGCTCAGCCGATCTCGTGCAAGCCACCAAGACGGTCGCCTACGCCATCGCTCCGATCTGGATTGCCGGGGTTCTGCTCATCATACCGCCCCTGGGCGCCATCGCCGTTCTGATAGCTGCCATCTACGCCATCTACCTGCTCTATCTGGCATTGCCGCAGACCCTCCAGTGCCCTGCGGACAAAAGCATCGCTTTTACCGCGGTGATCGTCGTCATCGCCTTGGTGATCAACTTCATCCTGAGAATGATCGTCGGCTCCCTCGTTTTTGCGGGGACACCCTTGTCGACACCGATGTTTTGAACCGGAAAACGGATCCCACCGGCGAGCCGCTTTTCCCGTCGGACGCCGAGCAACGGTCCCTACGGCTTCTCGGGGTCGGCGGCGCCTGGATGTAGAGGGATAGGCCATGGAGTCCTCCCAAAATGGCGCCCTCTGTGCCGCTGTCGCGGTCGATCGGCTGTGTGCCCATTGGGTCATGTGGCGCAGTGCAGGTTCTTCAGCCCGCGTTCTGGGCAATGATCCTCTGCGCCAGCTGGCGCGCCCTTTGCAGCTCGCGACGGTAGATGCCAGTCTCGTAGCCCTCGACGGGCGTCTTGGTGAGGGGCGCAAGCACACTGCGTTTACCCTTCCCCGCGATGTCGATACGTGCCACCATGGATAAGCCCGGACGCAGGGGATGCTTCGCCAGTGCCTTGGCGGGCAGAGAGATGCGCAGCGGAACACGCTCGACGATGTGGATATAATTTCCGGTGGCGTTTTCTGGCGGCAATATGGAGAAGGCGCTGCCGGCGCCGGGCACCAAGCCTTCCACGACCCCACGATAGACAACCGAATCACCGTAATAATAGCTGGTGAGACGGACGGTATCGCCCGGCCGAACCTGGGCCATTTCCGTCTCTTTGACATTGGCCACCACCCAGAGCCCATGCAGGGGTACGATGCTGAAGAGCTGCTGACCCGGGTGGATCCGCAGACCGGGGTAGGCGTGGCGCTGTGCCACGTAGCCACTGACGGGAGCGCGCAGATCCCGGCGGGCCCAGGAAAGATAAGCGCTCTCCACCCGGGTAACCGCCGCACGTACCAGAGGATTGTCGCTCAGGTTGGTGTTACCCACCAGGGCCAGCGCCGCCGCCAATTTGGCCCGTGTCGCTCCCATTTGGGCCCGCAACACGCGCATGTCCGCTTGCGTATCGGTGATGCGGATGGTGGCTACCGCACCGCCTGCCTGCGCCTTGCGATAGCGTGAGAGATTCTCGCCCAGCTTGGCATACTCTGCCTTCTGCGCGTCGAGGCTGTGCTGCAGGCGCTGCACCTCGGCGAACTCCCGGCGTAACTCGCGTACCGTCCGGCCCAGGGCGGCCTCGCTGGCCTTCAGGGCGAGGTAGCTGCGATCGCCCTGGACACTGGCGAGCAGTGCTCCCGCATGGACGTACTCGGTATCCTCTACATAGACGCGGCGGACGGTAGCTTCCGTCTGCGCCTGTACGGGGACGATGTTACCCTGCACGTAGGCGTCGTTGGTGCGGATGCGCTGGCTGCCCACCAACATCCACCAGATACCCCAGCCCGCCGCGAGCAGCAGCAGAACCACGGCAAAGATCGCGAAATTACTACGGGAACGGGACGGACGTACCTGCCCTTCTGCTTCAGCCATCGTGCTCCTTTGTCTGCTGCTCATGGGCCAAGGTATAACCGCCGCCCAAGGCCGATTCCAATAATACCCAGTTCTGCAGGCGCCGGGTTCGATCTACCGTCTCTGCTTCCCTGGTGCGCTGCAACTGAATGCGCGCCTCGAGACTGGGAAGCCGAGATGCCAGACCACTGCGCCAGGCCGAGCGCTGCAGGAGCCATTGGTTTCGCTGCGACCGCCACTGGGCACGCAAGGCTGCGGCATCGCGCTGCAGTCGCTGGGCCTCGCTGAGTACGTCGGCCACCTGCCGTAAAGCATTCAGGATCGTCGCTCGATAGTGGTCCTGTGCTGCCAGAAAAACCGCATTCTGCGACCTCAGCTGAGCCCGGAGCGCGCCCCCCTCAAAGATGGGCAGAGTAATGGCGGGACCGACGGCGTGGGCAAAATTGCCGGGGTCAAAGAGATCCGCCAGGTGAATGCTGTTCCACCCGGCCAGAAGCCGAAGATTGATGTTGGGATAGAAGGCCGCACGCGCGGCCCCAACCTGGGCGGCGGCCGCGCGCACAGCCCAGCGCGCGGCAACGATATCGGGTCGTCGACCGAGAAGCCCCATGGGCAGCTGCGCGGGTACACCCACGTCCGGCAGGGGTTGGCGAGCATCCGCTGCGTTCACGTCGATGACCGCATCGGGCCCCTGCCCCGCCAGATCTGCCAGTGCGTGTTTCTGGGCAGCGATGGCAGCTACCAGGGCGGCACAGCGCTGGGAAGATTGTTGCAAAGTCACCTTCGCCCCGTCCACGGCACTGCGATCCTCGAGGCCGCTACGGTACGCCTGCTCGGCCACCTGCAGGGCTGCCTTCTGCCAGTGACGCAGCCGTCTTTCCTCTCGCAGGAGCTGCGTGTCCCCCTGCAGGGCCACATAATGCAGGGCTATGGCCGTGCTGAGCAGCAAGCGTGTCTGGGCGGCCTGCGCTCGTACCATGGCCAGACGACCCCGCGCCGCCCGCACCAGATCGGCGTCCCGCCCCCAGAGATCGACGTGATACCGGGCCTCGATGGGATTGAGCTCGGTATAGAAGTTGCCCGTACCGTTGGCGCTGAGGTGCAGCCCCTGGGCCGAAAAGTACTGTTGGGTAAAGGCCAGACCGAGCTGAAAGTGGGGCAGCAACCGGGAATGGGCCGCCGTCACCTGGGCCTCGGCCAGCAGCACCCGGGCACTGGCCTCCCGTAGGTCGGGATTGTGGGCAAGGGCCTGCGCCACCAAGGTATTCAGGGCCGGTTGCCGTAGAGCTTGCCACCAACGCGCGCGCGGCCAGGGGATGGTGGTCATGCCCGCGGGGCGTGCCATTTTCGGCAGAGCCGTGGCGTCGCCGTTCCGGGGGAGATACTTGGGCAAGCCCGCACAGCCGGTGAGGAGCAGAAAGAGGGCGGGCATGAGATGATGTGGTCGGAACTTCACTGCCACAATCTGCCGCTCACCAAACATCGGCACTGCCCACCACACTCGCGTAACCGGCCCGCACGCACGCTAAACTGGTGCAGGCCGTGGACCCTCGTGTCCACGACAAACACATACGATATTGACGTCCAGCCAATCACCTGGTTCTCGAACAGCGGCCCAAACCTTGGCGCGAGTGTAGCACCGACGAGGCCCAAGCGTCCTCTGCATCCGCGTTTCGAGATCCAAACAACAGCCTGCCGCGGGATCGTCCCAAACGTGAGCCATTCCGCATCCCCATGCGATGGTGGCGACCGCGATGGTGGCAACCGCGATGCTGCCCGCCGACGGGCAGCGGTTCTCCGCAGGTCTCGTCGCAAACACCTTGGGTGGCGGATCGAGCCGCCGCGCCAGCGCCAAAGGCATGCGGCGCCGCCGGCGTCGGTCGCGCTGGTTCTTCCTTGCCCAGCTTGGGACAAGATCTCAGGGCAGGATATGGATTAGGCGCGCGCAATTCCCCTTGCGTCCGGCCATCAGACTATCCGGCGCCGGGAAGTCGGCAACTTTATCGGCGCGCAAGGTGATCCACGCTTCCGTCAACACCGTACCCTCGCGCCTGGGTCCACCGCGGGCGCCATCGGGTTGCTCACAGCGCAACTCCAGGGCATCGCTGTGGCCATGGAAAGCATCGGCAAAGGCACGCAACAAGGCATCGCGACGTACCCACTCACCGCGGTGGTCGCGGACGAAGGCGGTGAAACTGCTGGCATTGACCTTGTCCAAGAGATTCAGGGCCTGGGTGAAATAGGCATCGGGGCTGGATCCAAAGCAAACCTCGTGCTTGTAAAACTCATGCCGATCCAGACAGTTGTTGGTCATGGGCATGTGCTCGCGTAAACGACTTTCCGTGGCGGGCGAGAGTTTCAAGGCCGGTAGGGCGCTGCAGGAGTCGTGGGGAAGCGGCGGACGACCCGGCTCGAACCAGTTGCAGCCGTATTTCCACCAGGTCTCATCCGGTACTTGCTGACGCACCAGAACCTCGGGCCGGCTTGCCCAAAGACCGTGCAGACTCCACTCCCGACTAGCCCGCGAACGCGGACCCATATGGGCGCAGCTTGCGCCCACATCGCTCCAGGCCTTGCACACCCCCGGTTGCCACAGCAGGGCAAAGGTGTAGTGCTGAAAGCGCATCTCGGCAGCGGGCGGGACGTTTTCCTTGGCCCAAGCCGTCAAAGGACCAAACCAGCACAGCAGGCCCAGCACGAGCCCCAGCATCCAAGCCATTACGCTCCCTTCCTTTTTATGGCGCACGTCATTCTCCTTGTCGCCAAGCCATCCAGACGATACCCGCCATGAGGATGGCGGGAAAGGTGTATGCTGCCACGTATGCCCAGGGACTGCGCAAGAGGGCATAGTTGAGGACCAGGGTCAGCAGAACCACGGCAACGGTATAGCGGTCACCAAAGAGGGTTTTCCACAAGGCTCTCATGCCGCCACCCCGCGTACCTTGTTCGCCCGCAGCAGCAGTACGGCAAGCATACCAGTCAAGAGATAAAAGGCCACCAGCACCGGGATGGCGGCGTCCTCACCGGGCCAAGCAAGACCCAGGGCGTGCAGAGTCCAATAGCTGCCGAAGGCCGTGATCATGGCACCGACAAAGAACTTCATACTGTTCTCCGGAACCCGTCGCAGGGGGCGATGGATGATGCCCCCCGCCAGGGCGACCAGGACCAGGGCGCCGGCGGCGGCAGCGGCGGCAAGGGTCATGGTGTGGGTCTGCGCTCCCAGGGCGATGACGATGAGCCATACCTCGAGCCCCTCCAGCAATACGCCCTTGTAGGCTACGAGCCAAGCCGCCGAAACATCGCCGCGTAGCCGATCCTGGGTCTTGGCGAAGGCCTTCTCCTCATCGTGCAGGGGCACCCGCCCGGAGGCGCGGGCAATGGCCTTGGCCAACCAGCGACTACCAAAAAAGAGCAGGAAGATGCCCACCACCGCCTGCAGCCAGAGGACATCGATGCCCGCCAGCAAGAGGCTGCCGCCGGCCACGGTCATGGCCACGAGGGTCAGGATGGCGGCGATGCTCGCCCCCAGCGCCCGTGGCCAGCCAATGGTCAGGGCGACGGCGAGGACGATGGTGAAGGCCTCGACCCATTCGACAATGGCAGCAAGACCAGTGGCCGTAACGATTTGCCAGGGCGACATAATTCACTCCTGTGAAGATCGTGGAAAAAAGAAAAGCTGTTGTGGGTCGACCCACAGGCGCGCGTGCGCCGGCGGCGCACTGCTGGATAGGGCGACCAAAGTATCGGACAAACCCGGGAGCTCCCAGTAGCTGCGATAGTGGCCGCGCTCAAAGGCACAATGGCGCAGCACAGCCGCAAGCCCCCGCTGGGCCTCGCCCCGGATCTCCACACGCTCAGGTCGGATGAAGAGCCAACCCGAGCCAGAGGCGCCACCAAAGCCCGGGTGTTTCAGCCCCTGTCCAGCGAAGTCCAGCATGCCATCCTCCCAGCGCGCCGGGAAAGGCCCTTGGGCGCCGGTGAAGCGTGCGATCCAGGGCAGTTGCGGGTGATCGTAGAGGTTCTGGGGCGAACCGTCCTGGACGACACGGCCATCGGCGAGGACCACGACCCGATCCGCCAGACGCCAGAGGTCGTCGGGATCGTGGCTGACGATCAAGGCACCGATACCCAACTCCCGCAGCCAGCGCCGAATCTCCAAACGCAATTGTTCGCGCAACTCCACATCGAGGCTGGACAGCGGCTCGTCCATGAGCATGAGGCTGGGAGCCACGGCCAGGGCCCGCGCGAGCCCCACCCGCTGGCGCTGCCCACCGGAAATCTCGTGGGGTCGGCGCTTGGCGAGCTGGGCGATGCCCATACGCTCGAGCAACGCGCGCGTCTTCTCGCGCCCGCTACGCCCGGGAATGACCAACTGGACATTCTCTTCCACCGTCAGATGCGGCCACAGGGCGTGCTCCTGGAAAACCATGGCCATCCGTCGCTGCTCGGGGCTGAGCGCCGTACCGCGGCCATCGTCCAACAGGTCTCCCTGAAGCCGAATACGGCCTTTTTCCAGGGGTTCGAGCCCGGCAATGGCGCGCAGCAGGCTGCTCTTGCCCGAGCCCGAGGGACCGATGAGTAGCACGACCTCGCCCGGATTCAAGCGGAGATCGATCCCGCGCAGAATCGTCTTTCGCCCCAAGCGCAGATGCAAGGCCTGCACTTCCAGAAGCGCCGCCGCACCGTCGCTGGCTTCTCCTGCATGCGCCGCACCCACCGCTGGCACCCACTCCCTTGCCGTCGCCATACCGCTCGCCTCCTATTGTGTCACAGCCATCCGGTAATCGGGGAGTGCAAAACGCAGCAGCACCAGCACCACCACCGTAACCAGAGCCACGCTCGCCAAACCGCCCAGGGCAAGGCGCGCCGCCGCCGCAAAATGCTCACCGTTGTTCAGGGCGAGTACCGCAACCCCCAAGGGCGTCTTGCCCGCCGGGTAAAGGAGTTCCGATACCGGCAGCTCAAACATCACCGTGCCAAAGGCCAGAAGCCAGCCGCGCACCAGCGGCCGCGACAACAGGGCCGCATCGATGTCCAGCCAGCGGACCCAGGCCGATACCCCGTGGATGCGAGCGGCATCCCCCAGCGACCGATCCAGCTGGGCCATGGGCGCCTGCAAAAGGCGGGTGAGCATGGGCGCGGTAGCCGCCGTATAGGCCAGAATCAGCAGGAGACTGCCGCCGTAGAGGGAGAAGCCGGGCAGGTTGAAGGCCATGATGTAGGCCGCCCCCAGTACCAGTCCGGGTACGGCCATGTTCCCCATGGAAAACACGTCCATGGCCCGTCCACCGACGCCGCCGGAGACCAGGCTGCGTGCAAACAGCCAGGCCAGCAGGATGGCCAGGGATGCTGCCAGGAGGGCAAAGCCCAGGGAGTGCAGGACCGGGTCCCAGTCGGCCATACGCAATGCCGACACGCCGCCCTGAAAAGCGGAGCGGACGATGGCCAACATGGGCAGGACGAGGACCAGTACACCCACCACCAGATTCATCGCGGCAATCACCAGGGCCTCGGATCGTTTCGGCCGCGCGGGAAGCCGATGCCGGACCTGTGCATGCACGAGCACCGCGCCAAAGCGCCTTTGCAGCGCGATCTGCACCAGCGCCCCAGAAAATGCGAGAACCACCAGGAGCAAGGCAAGCCGCGACGCACCCACGAAATTCAGGGGCGAGGTACTCAGGGCCGCGTAGATGGAATAGGTCAGGATCGGCAGATGCAGGTGTGCCCCGAGGGTTGCCGGAATGCCGAATTCCTGGACACTCTCGATGAAGGACACCACGGTGGCGGCGGAGGCAACGGGTATGGCCAAGCGCAGAAATACCCGCACCGCCCGACCCGGACGAACGGCAAAGATGCGCATGGCTTCCGTCAGTTCGTGGCCCAGGGCAGCCCAGAGCGGGCGCACCACGAAGATGGCAAAGGGCAGCGCCTTGGCGGCGAGCAGGACGATGATACCCACAGGGCTATAGAACCCGTCGTGCAAGAAGCCGTGGCGAAGAATCGGCGCAGCGAACAGGATCTCCCAGCCCGTGGTAAGGAGATAGCTGGGCATCAGAAAAATGAGCCAGAGCACCGCCTCGGACCAAGGATGCCAGGCACTGCGCCGCCGCTCCATGGCCCAGGCCCAGAAAGTACCCAAGGCCGCGGCCAAGCCGGCGGCGGCAATGGCCAGCACCACGGAGTTGCGCAAAGCCGCCCAGCCATCGCTGGGCCAGGAGGCCGCCCCGAGGCTCTCGGGCGCCCAATGGGGAAACCAGGGCAAAAGCAGGAATCGCCCCAGAGGGTAAACAAAAAAGATCAGGATGATCAGCCACACCGGCAGGGTGCGCAGGATGCCTCGATAACGCCGCACACTCACCCTCACTGCCCCAGGATGTGGCTGCTGAACCAGGCGTTGATGGCACTCTCCCGCGCACCCCAGAAAGCCGGATCCAGATTGATCAAGGGTAAGGACTGGGTGCTGGCCATCCCCGGATCCGCTGTCGGAGCAGTGCGGGTGATGGGCCAGTAATAACCGTCCGGCGCGCCCTTGCGCATGGCAAGCTCCTGCGCCTTTGGGCTCAGCATGAAACGGGCGAAGTCTGCCGCGTCACGCCGCTGCTTGGCACTGAGATGGTCCGCAAACACCATCACGCGCGGCAGCAGCACTGCCGACTTCGGGATGCTCACTGCCCACCGGCCTGGCTGCTCCGCGGCAAGGGCATAGGCCGCCGACGACTGCACGATGGCCAGATCGACCTCACCCTGGCTCAGGGCGTGAATGGTATTGCTATTTTTGGGATAGACCTGCATGCCATTGGCTTTCAGGGCCAGCAGGAAGCTCTGGCCCGCTGGCCAGCCTCCATGACTGTACAGCCACCCCGCCACCTGCGGATAGGTAGGACCAGAAATGGCCGGATTGTTCATGGCAAAGCGCCCACGCCAGCGCGCCTGCAGCAGATCGTCCCAGGTGGCGGGAGCAGGACGCTTGGCCGGGTGCAGGAACACACCCGCCAGGGTATAGCCCGTGGGAATCCAGGCACCATCTGCCGGAATCAGGGACTTCCCGAGATCTGTCCAGGGAATATCCCTGGGCACGATACCCGAGGCGACCAGGTGCGCACGCTGGAGGCCGGCTGCCGCCGAGGCGCCATCGAACCAAGCCACGTCCCACTGGGGATTGTTGCCCTGGGCCGAGACGCGCGCCAGCAATGCCCCCGTGGACATCTCCACTACCCGTACCGGAATGCCCGACTCCTTCGTGAAGGCCTGGGCGAGCATGGGACCGTAACTGACGGCGCTGTAGAAGACGAGACCTGGCTTCTGGCGCGGCCAGAAACTCCACACGGCCACGACGATGAGCAAGGGAATGAGGATCCAGATGAGTTTGCGCACGATATACCTTCCAGTTTGGACGTGTCAGCCGCCACTCTCTGCCGAGAGGTGCACCTCGACGTCAAAGCGCATCGTGTGCTTGGGCATGTTCTTGGTAAAAGGCGGGTAGCTGGTGTTCTCCACCGCTGCCAGGGCCGCCTTGTCGATGGCGCTGATGCCGCTGGATTGCGCGATTTGTGCCGACACCAGACGACCGGACGGGGTCAGTTCAAAGGCGACGATGGCGGTGCCCCGCAAGTGCATGAGGCGTACCGCCTCCGGAACCCGAGTGTCGGCCTGCACCCGCGCGCGTACCAGAGCCGCGTACTCCGCCAGGGCCGCCTTTTGGGCCGAGGGGCTCGGCGCCGGCGGTGGTGGTGGTGGCGGCGGCGCAGTCACCGGCGGGCTTGGCGGCACCACCGGCGCCGTGGGCGCCGGCGTCTTGGCCACCAGCGGCTTGGGGCTCGGCTTCGGAATGTGATGGACTACCGGCTGCGGCTTGGGCTGCGGCACCGGTTTTGGCACGGGCTTTGGCACCGGTTTGGGTTTAGGCTGCACCACGGGCTTGGGCGGAACCGGCTTGGGTTTGGGTTTGGGCGGCGCCGGCTGCACCATGTGGATGGCAATTCGTTTGGGTTTGGGCGGCGGCGGCGCCTTCTGGTTACTGACCCAGACCAGGGCCATGATCAGCCCCGCCTCCAACAGCGCGGCGATGACCAGACCGCGACCAAAATAGCCCTGACGATGGGGTCCGCGCGGTGGCATTCCGGCGCTGTTTACGGTGACACTCATGGACTGCTTACCTCCATCTTGGCCCAGCCTGCCTTTGCAATCTCGCGGAAAAATCCCAAAGGCAGGCAGTGGCATCCGCAGATGCCATTGCCATGGGTTTTCAGAAATGTGCAGAAATACTGCCGTATACGGTCAAGGGTGCACCCGGGAGCGCCAGAATCTGGCCCGCCGAATCACCGCCCAATAGACCACCACCAGTAATGTACTCGAACTCGTTGTAGTGGTTGTTGGCAATATTGAGGATATCGACACTGAAGTCGACGGTCTTCAACATGGGCACGCTGCCCTGCATGGGAACCGTGCCGTGCAGACCGAGATTGACGGTACCGTAGCCCGGCATCTTGGTCGTACTCGGAGCGCCAGCATTGTTGTCGAACAAGGATTGCGCGCCCACATACTGGTACCACAGGCTGGGCTTGAGCAGTATGCCCGAGAGGTAGTAGCGATAGCTCGTACCGATGTTGAAGGTCTTGTTGGGCACGTTGGATACGGGCAGGCCATCGTAACTGACGCCACTCGTCACGTAGTGATCGAAGGTTGCCTTCTCGAAGTTGGCATTGGCAAAAACGTGCAGGTTGTACAGGATGTCGTCTTCGATGGCGATATTCACACCCTGGTAGATCGAATCGCCATTGGCGTCGCCGATGTAGTTACCGTTGGCGTCATAAAGCGGAATGTACTGATTCGTGTAGTGCAGATGATAGAAGCTTGCCGTAGCCAGGAAGTGGTGCAGGTACGGCGCGTTGTCAAAATGTACCTTGACGCCGGCATTGTAATCCGCACCCTTTTCCAGATTGTAGATGGGCGCTTTTTTCTGGAACAGGCCACCGCCGCCGCCAAATTGCGGCTCCTTGTAGGCCTGGGCATAGCTTGCGAATACCGCCAGCCAATGGAGCGGCTGCCAATTGAAATCCACCGAGGGTTCTACCTTGGTGAAGCTGGTATTGGCCGCGGGCAACTGTCCCTGGTCGTTCTTAGGATACAGCGCATAGGCTTGGGCAAAGTCCGTCTGACCTGCTGGCGTGTAGTGGGTCTGCAGGTTGATGAAACGTATCCCTGGGGTAATGTGCAGATTGCTCAGCGGGCTGATGCGATCCTGCAGGAAGGCCGCCAGGAAGGTCTGATCGAAGTAGTCGCTGCGATAGTGTGCATTGGGAACAAAGCGCGTGCCACCGTCCGCTGGATTGTAGAAGGCGTTGCGGGTGTTATACCGGCTATTCAGGAAATAGCCACCAAAGCTCACGTCGTTGTAGGGCAGCTTGGCACTGAGCCACAGTTTGTCGCCGTAGACGGCATCGTGGGGGTTATTGTACTCGTAGAGATTGGACGGATTGCCCAGGCCGTAATTATTGTAGTGGAAGTGCAGACGATGGCCGTAGCGGTACCACACCATGTTGTGCAGGCCCCAGGTTTTGTCCAGAGCCACATTGAGCTTGCTGTAGATCAACCAGGTACTGTTGCTGTCCTGCTTGTACCAGATGCCCTTGGGAAGCGAGGAATAAAAGCCGGTGGTAGTCTGACTGTACAGGGGGGATCCTGCCGCACCGGTGAGCGTCACGCCATTGATGGGATTCACCGGGATGGGCACGGGCCGATAGCCCGATCCCTTGGCAAGGTAGGCTCCCACGGAAAAATCGCCGTTGCTGAAGGTCTTGCGGGTTTTCAGGAACCAGGCATAACTGTAGCTGGGGTTATTGAAACCATCGGGACTCTGGCGATAACTCTGGGACGAACCCGCGCCACCGGCGATGATGGTGGACCAACCGTCGATACTACCCGTACGGATGTTGAACACGATGTTCTTGGAATCGTAATTGCCGTAGGTCAGCTTGATGTCGCCACCGGGTTTGGCCGTGGGCTGCAGGGGAACGAAGTCGATCTGCCCGCCGATGTTGTTGTACCAGCGGTTTTGCGGATTACCGGGACCGTAGGTGAGGTTGATGCCCTGCAGGATTCCCGTCTGCGGCACTTGTGGTGATTCCCACAGGCCAGTGCCCGGATCCACCATGGGTACGCCATCAAAGGTCACCGAAAGGCTGCCGTCATCGATCTGGCCACCGGAAAAGCCGCCGTAACCCTGCTTTATTCCATTGATACTGATGGAGTTCTTGGTTGCCCCGGTATTTCCGTAACTGGTGACACCCACACCCGGCGCGTAGGAGAGCGCCTGCGCACTGCCACCCAGAGGGCCAGCGGCTGCGATCTGTTCCTTACCCAGCACCTTGATGGATTGGCCGGAATTGAAGTTGTGCTTCTGGGTGAGGGATTGCGCCTGCGCGCTTCCCAGATAGGACTCCGCTGCGGCAGCGGCACTCACCTCGCCCACGGACACGGCGGCGGACTGCGTTGGCGCCGTGGCGCTGCCAAGGTCCGCACCGAAGGCTGTGGGACAGAACATTGCACCCATCAGGGCGAGGAACAGAGGCGACGGGGTCATGGACCTCGGCGTGCCGTGCCCGGCATGCACACGAGCAGTGGCGATAGTATTGCGGTTAGACACGTTTACTCTCCTTCTTGGTTTGTGGCGGTTGAAGTGACCGGCGATCAGCCGTTGGGTTTGGCGGCAATGCCGATATCGCTGACCCCGGCCTTCTGGCAGGCATCCATGACGTGGATGAAGTCCTGAAACGGTACGGCCTTGTCAGCGGCAATGGTGATTTCGGTCTTGGCCGGGTCGCCATCGTGGGCGAGCATGCTCTGCAGCCCGGCAAGGTCGTAGTGCTTGCCCTTCACGTCCACCGTGCCATCTTTTTCAATGTTGATGGTGTAGTGCGGACGCGGCAGCGCTTTGGCTTCGCTGGACTTGGGCAATTGCAGGTTGAGGCCCTGATCGGGGATCATCTGCAAGGTGATCATGATGAAGAACACCAGCAGAAAGAGCATGATATCGATCATGGGAATGATCTCCACCCGCCCCTTGCGTTGTTCGAAGTAGCGCCGCTCCATCAGCCGACCCTCGCCATCCGCGGCAGCTCGGCGGTATGAACGTCCGCATCGCCCTCGGGATTGAGCATGGGTTGACCGTCCATACGGTTGATGAGCATGGTCTTGACGGAATCCAGCTGCAGCAGGATCTGGCGGACCTGGTTGTTAAACCCGTTGAAGGCGAGCAGTCCCAGGATGGCGATGAAGAGCCCCGAGGCCGTCGCCACCAGGGCGTCGGCGACACCACCCGTCACTTCCGTCGGCGCGTGCCCAGGAGCCGCCAACACGTGGAAGGCATGGAACATCCCGATGATCGTACCGAACAGACCCAACAGGGGTGCCAGGGTGATGATGGTGTCCAGCAGCCAGAGGCGACGATCGAGATTGGGTGCCAGGGTGATGACGGATTCCTCGAGACGGCTGGCGAGGGCCTCACCTTTGACCTGGCCGGCGTGGGCAGCGGCCATGCGCAGGAGTACCCCCTCGGGCAGATCCCCGGCCCGTTGGGCGAGCTCATGCAGTTGTTCCCGATTCAGTCGGCCTTGATTGGCCACTTCATGAACGATGGCGTCGCCGCGCACGATGGTGCGGCGCAGATACCAGAAACGGTCGACCATGACCGCGAGCTCTACCAGCAGCAGTGCCGCCAGGACGTAGAGGACACCTTCGGAATAGTTGGCCAGATGGATGATGTATGAAAAGTCCATGGATTTTTCCCTCGCTGTGGAAAGCAAATCCTAACACTGGAATATGACAGTATTATGAAGCTTATATGACATTTTTGTGACATTATTATGACAAATGCATGACAAGAAGAATCAGCTCGCCGGAACGCTGAGGCGATAACCGAAGCCATGGACCGTTTCCAGCCAGATATCCGCACCTGCCGCTTCCAGCGCTTTGCGCAGACGATGGATCTGTGCAGCGATAGTATTTTCCTGCACGAATTTGCGCCCATCGCTGAGGTGATGAGCAATCTCTGCGGCGGAAAAAGTCTGTCCGGGGTGCAGGGCAAGGTAGTGAAAAAGGCGAAAAATGCGACGACTGAGCTGTAGCTCCTGCTCCTGTACCCAGATGCGGTGCGCCATGGGGTCGATGCGCAGCACTCCCGGAATCTCCACGGCCGTGCCCTCCCAGCCCTGGCCGCCGCGCAGTAGGGCGCTGGCCTGGGCGATGAGCAGGGTTTCGCTGAGGGGATAGGTGAGATAGGCGTGTACCCCGGCATCCAGGGCGGCCATGGCCTGATCGTCGCCTTCCGGACCCAGGGCGAGGACGCGCAGATTTTCCCCCTGCGGCCCCGCCAGCCACTGACGCAGATCCGTCGCCAGATCTCCCTGCCAGGACAACAAGATGAGCAGCTGCGGGCGCCAGTCGCGCAAGACTTCAGCCACGAGCTTGCGGTCGGTGGCACGGCGGGGAAAAGCACCGGATCGACGCAGGCGCTGGGTCAAGCCATCTATTTCCGGCGCTTGCCCAAAGAGCAGGGTGCGGGCACGATAGAGGGGGTCCATCTCGTCCCAACGCACCGCGCTGAGCAGAGCGAGGGCATCACCGAGGTGGACGGCATGGTGCAGGGTTCCAGCAATAAAGGCATACAGCATGGCAGGGTTCCTCTCGGGGTCGCAGGCCAGGTCGAGCCGACGAAGCTTCGATCAACGCTCCAAGGATACCCCGCTAATATGACAGCTTTATGAACCTTTTATGACAAAATGATGACAGTGAGGGGAGGATTCTTGTCGCCTACAGACTTCGGGGAAGACTTTTTTGTGCCAAGCATCCTATAATCGCCGTGGAAGCAGGTAACGTTTTGACTTTTCCCGATGTCGGCACCCCTGGAAATGCCCCAAGCATGCTCGAAACCGCCAACTGCAGAAGTATCTTCATCTCCGACATCCATCTGGGAACCAAGGGTTGCCAGGCCGAGGCCCTGCTGGATTTTCTGCGCCACTACCGCGCCGCACACCTGTATCTGGTGGGGGACATCATCGATCTCTGGGCACTGCGGCGACGCTGGTACTGGCCCAGTGCCCACAGCACCGTAATCCAGAAGATCCTGCGGCAGGCACGCAATGGCATTCGGGTGGTCTATGTCCAGGGCAATCACGACCCCATCCTCGGCTTTCTGCACTCTCTGCTGGAGGCCGAGGGCGGCGGTCTGCACTTCGGGGATATCCGCATCGTTACCGACTGCGTGCACGAAACCGCCGATGGTCGCCGCATCTGGGTCACCCACGGCGATCAGTTCGATGTCAGCGCCCGCTACGCCGTCTGGCTGACCCGCCTGGGCGATCGCGGCTACGGACTCCTGCTCGCCCTCAACCGTTACCATCAGCGCCTCAATCGTCTGCTGGGCATCCGCAGCCGCTGGTCCCTCAGCGCCTTCGTCAAACACCGCATCAAAAAAGCCGTGCAGTTCATCAGCCAGTACGAGCAGTTCCTTGCCCTGCGCTGTCATCAGGCGGGCTACGATGGTGTGGTCTGCGGCCACATCCACCACGCCGAAATCAAGAATCTGGCCGGTGTCCAATACTTCAACGACGGCGATTGGGTGGAGAGCTGCACCGCTTTGGTGGAGGACTTTGACGGCCAGATGCACTTGGTGCACTGGGGCCCGGACGGATTACCCGTGGACCAGCGGCCGCTGCTCGACCCCCAGAGCGTGGCGCTGGATGAGGAAGTCGTCGCGTGAAGATCGCGCTGGTCACGGACGCCTGGCATCCGCAGATCAACGGTGTCGTGCGTGCCCTCAGCGAAACCGCCGCACAGGCGCAGCGGATGGGCCACGAGGTATTGGTGGTCAACAGTCTTGGCCAGCGTACCGTGCCCTGCCCCACCTACCGCGAAATTCGCCTGACCCTACGCCCCTACGCCTCGATTAAGCGCTTGCTTGGCGATTTCCAGCCGGACGCCGTGCACATCGCCACGGAAGGCCCGCTGGGGCTTGCGGCACGCTTCTACTGCAAGCGTCGGCGTTGGGACTTCACCACCTCCTTCCACACTCGCTTTCCCGAATATCTGGCGGCACGGGCGCCGGTGCCGCTGGGTTTGAGTTACGCCTTTCTGCGCTGGTTTCACGGTGGCGCGGCCCACACCATGGTCTCCAACCCTGCCTTGGCCGAAGACCTGCGTGCCCGTGGCATTACCCGCCTGGCACTCTGGAGCCGCGGCGTGGACACCACGCTCTTTCGCCCACTCCCCGAGGCGGAACGGCACGCCATCCTGGACCTTCCGCGTCCGGTCTATGCGTATTTCGGGCGGGTGGCGGTGGAAAAGAATGTCGAGGATTTCCTGCGCCTGCAGTTGCCCGGAAGCAAGGTGGTCATCGGTGACGGGCCGCAGGCGGCGGAACTGCAGTCCCGTTATCCCGACGTGCACTGGCTGGGGATGCGCCAGGGCGAGGATCTCGCCCGCCATCTGGCGGCTACGGATGTCATGGTCTTCCCCAGCCGCACCGATACCCTGGGTCTCGTCATCCTCGAGGCCAATGCCTGCGGTGTACCGGTGGCGGCCTATCCCGTGGTAGGTCCCTTGGCCACCGTGCGCAATGGCATCAACGGCATCCTCGATGCTGATCTGCGCACGGCGGCGCTGGCGGCCCTGGAGCTGTCGCGGGAGTCCTGTCGGGAACGCGCGATGGTCTACGACTGGGCTGGCTGTACCCGAGAATTCCTGGGCAACCTCGTACCGGCCCGGGGCCGGCACTAGGACTCAGGCCGCCTTGCGCGCCAGGCTTTCGGGCAGGGATTCGCGCGCCATCTCGTTACCGAGCCAGAGGGTGGTCACGACGCCAACCCCGCCAGCGCCGGCCAGCAAGAAGAGCAAGCCCGCTTCGCCCAGGGTCGCCTGGATGGTGGGCAGCAGGAACACACTGGTGGCTGCGCCCAGTCGGCTGACGGCGGTGGCGAAACCGTGGCCGCTGGCGCGCAGCTCCGTCGGATAGAGCTCCGTCGGGATGATCCAGGTGGTGGTTCCGGGGCCAAAGCTATTGCTGATCTGAAAGAGCAAGAGACCCGTGGCCACGGCCCAGAAAGGCGGTTCACCCAAGGCTACCAGCAGTACCCCCACGAGCCCAAGACCCAGCGCGTCACCCAAAAAACCGATGATCTGGGCGCGGCGGCGACCGATCCGGTCGATGAGCAGGGCCAAGGGAATCCAGCCGATGACAAAGGCAAGACTGAACAGGGTATTGCCGATCACCGCCTGTTCGTTGGTCTTGAGACCCAGATGCAGGAGCATGAGGGGGAGGAAAATGGCTAAGGCGTACCCCATGACGTCCATCATGAACCAGGGAATGCAGGCATACAGGGTCAGCTTGAGGTAACGTTTACCGAAGAGGTCCAGCCAGCTGTGGCGCCGTGCCCCCTCCATGGCAGCGGCCGTCTCCTCCAGAGCTGCGCGCCGCTCGGCTGCCGAGAGTTGCGGAGCGAGCCAGGCCACGACCCGCTCGGCGTCCGCTACCCGTCCGCGACGCAGATACCAGCGCGGCGATTCCGGCAGATTGCGCCGCATCCACAAGACCAGAATGGCGGGCAGCGCGCCCGAGGCCAACATCCAGCGCCAGGCGTCGGGTCCCGTGTGCAGGAGGGCAAGGCCGACGAGGCTCGAGACCACGGCTCCGCCCATCCATAAACCAAAGATCCAGGTCATCACCGCCCCACGGCGGTCCTTGGGCATGAACTCCGCCATATAGGTGGAGCTCAGGGGATAATCGGCGCCCACCCCAAGGCCCAGTAAAAAGCGGAAGGCCACCAGGGAAGCGATATCCCAGGCGAAACCCGAGAGCAGTGCCGCAAAGAAAAAAGCCGCGATATCGATGAGGTAGATGGTCTTGCGGCCAAAGCGATCGGCGATGGGGCCGCCCAGAAGTCCCCCCACCAGAGCACCCACCAGGGCCGCGGTCCCCAAAAGGCCCAGGGCGGCAGAACTGGGGTGCCACTGATCCTTGAGGACGATGAGGGCGATGGCCATGATGCTGAGATCGTAGCCATCGAGGAAGATCCCGAGGCCCGAGGCCCAAAGGACGCGGCGGTGCCGGCGGGTGATGGACTGCTCATCGAGGGTGGTGAATACGGCACTCATGCGGCAGTGGCTCCTCTGCTATGGCTGCGTGCGGCGCGCTCGAGCTTCCGGCGCACGCGACGGTCGTCTTCTCATCCAGTATAAAGACGCATTGTGACAGTTTGATGACAATCGGCGCCGCCAAAGCTCCAGAGCCTCACTGCAGTTTCCCCTCATTGGCCTCGAAGCTCGCTACCGTGGTACCATGGGCGGCGGCATACTGGCGCAAATAGGCCTCGAAGTCCCGATAGCTTCGCTGCCCTTTGCTCGCGATCCACTCCTGGCGCAACTGCTCCGGTCCCGGCACCCTGAGCAGACTCGTGGGCGTGTAGCTAGCGCTGGCGGCAAGGGCCACCGTGGCACCGTGGGGGTCCGTGTGGGCCTTCAGCCAAGCCGCCGTGGGAAGGTTACCGGTGGCGCCCGCCTCACGGCGCAGCAGCAACTGCCGGCTGCATTTCCCGGCATTGAACTGGACGGCTACCTGCATGGGCAGTACCGGCATGGGGTCCTTGCGCGGACGATCGCGCCAGATGCCGGAGATGACCTCTGCATTGGCATCCCACTGGGACATGGGCGGCAGGCCGAAGGTGGCTTCGATGGTGCGGACGATGTTCACCTGGGAGAGGGGTGCGGTGTCCAGATCCCCGCCCTTGACCCAGGGCCCCATGGCCAAGGCAAAGGTACGGTGGGCATCGATGTGATCCGCGCCCGACTGGGCATCGTCTTCGGTCAGGAAGACGGCCATGTGTCGCCACTGAGGCGTGCTAGCCAGATAGTGGAGCAACTGGGCCGTGGCGTGGTCGTTGTCGGCCACGTAGTAGTCGGGGCTGTAGTAACAGGGCGCCAGGCCCGCCGTGTGATCGTCGGGAATCCAGATGAAGATGAAATGGGGAAAGCGCTTGCCGGAATGGGCGCGCAGCCAGCGGATGGCCGCTTTTACCCGCGTCCCGTCCAGTAGCATCCGGTCCCAGCCGGGATAGGTGGCGTCGACGTGCGCCAAAAGGGCCTTGCGGATGACGCCATCGCGACTGCGGCTCAGATTCTCACCGAAGTCTTCAAAGGAGACGCCGTGCGCGAGAAGATCGTTGAAGAGGTAGAGGCGCTCGGGATAGCTCATCCAGGGATTGGTGTAATGCCCCAACGACCGGCGGTTGTATTGGTAGGGGTCGTGACTGCCGGGGGCGCCGGGACTGAGGCTGGAGGACCCCCCGGGACCGGCATTCCAGAGCAGGCCGCGGCTGGAGTAGTACTCTGGCCACAGACGCTGCACGACATCGGAGTCCGACGCGCCGTCCGTCCACTGATGTCCCTGGGCCGTGACCTCACCATCGGCCATGAAGTTGGCGAACAGCACGTTGTGCGCCGCCCAATGGTACAGATTCGGCAGTTCCTTGGGCCCGTACAGGTCGAAGTGCGGATCGGCCCAGGAGCCCGCCGCCCGATAGTCGCCGAAGTCTTCGTCGAAGGTCTTGTTCTCCCGCAGGATGAAGACCACATAGTGGATGTGGCGACGCAGGAAATCCGTCGTCTTGGCATTCTGCTCCGCCAGGGCCTGCCGCTGCGCTGCACTGAAACCGTCGTCGGCGAGGGCCAGGTCGGTCCAATGCCCAAGCTTTTCGGGCAGTTCGTCCAGATCCACGCGCTGCAGGAGCCCATGCATCATGTTGCCGATGTACTGCCACTGCAGGTTGGGTCCGGTGCCAAAGCCCTTGCCGGCGGTGATGTACAGGTAATGGCCGTGAACGGCCAAAGCCGTGGGGTACCAGGCGGTGGGAATAAGGCCTTCAAGCTTGCCCGACTTGGCGGCGAAGACCGCCACGTCGTCGTTGCCGGCATTGGCAACGAAGAGCTTGCCGTCGGAAAGGGCCAGGGCATCGGGATAACTGCCGGGTGGGGCGTCGGGATAGGGACTGTCCGCCAGCACCCGCACGGGCTTCAGGGTTTCGCTGTCGATCTCGACGACGGCATCGCTGTTGGCATCGGCTACCCAGACATCGGGGCCATCGGCCGCTGCCACCATGGCCGTGGGGTGGGCACCGGCGGCGCGACTGTGCGGCCCAAGGGGTGGCGCCGTGCGCACCCGACCGAGCACCCGAAAGCCCTGCCGATCCACCACCGTCACCCCGTCGCCGGCCCAGTCGCTGATCACAAGCCGCTTTCCCTGATCCGCCAGGACCACGGCAAAGGGATAGGGGCCGACATTGAGGTAATCGGTCTTGCCACTGACGAGATCGATACGGGCAAGGCTATTGGCGAGCATGCCGGTCACGTAGAGATGCTTGTCGTGCGGCCCGAGCACCACGGAATCGGGATAGAACAGCCACGGCTTCTGGCGGTGATTGCCCTGATAGACGTAGGGATACTGACTCTTGGGAAAGCTCTGCCAGTGCAACGGATAACTGCGCAGGACGGTGACCTTGCCCGCATGCACCTGCAGCGCATAGACGGCGTCGGCGGCGCCACCCGTGGCATACCAGCGCCCATCGGGACCAGCGACGAGGCCCTGGAAGAGATCGGCCTTGCCCAGGGTGGTCGTGGCCACCGCCTGGGGATTGGATTCCGCCTTGAGGCTATCCTCGGCCTCTTTCTGCAACACCGACGCCGTTTGCGCCGTGGCGTAGGCCGTCCCCGCCGCACCGGTGTGCTCGGGGTCGATGGCGATGGCCGTGCCGCCCGGCGTTGCGAAGGCCACGGGCTTGGGCGGCACCGGCTTGCTCAGGGCAGCAAAGCGGGCCAAGCGCTGAAGATGGGGATCAAACCAGGTGATGGTCTGAAAGGGCGTCGCACCGTTGGCCAGCACCCCGATGCGGTCACCCGCCACGGCCACCTGCGTGGGGAAATTGGGGGTGCTCACCACGGTACCCACGGGGGTTACCCGCCGCCAGGTGGGCAGAATGCCGGTAAACTCGCTCCGATTGGCCGCCGTTATCTGCATCGGTTGAGCCACCAGGGCAGGGTCGGCAAAGGCCATGGGCGTTGCCGTGGTCAAGATTGCCACCACACCCGCAAGGAGCGCCGCGGGACGGCGCGAAAAGGGCCGCCGGTACATCCAATGTCCGCCTTTTGTCCAAGCCTTCATTCTTAGTTCCTCGTGTTCGATTTTTCTGAGCACAGGCCCGTCCTGTGCTCAGAAAAAACGCGTCCCTGGGGACGCAAGGCTCTTGAGGAGGAGAACTACCGTACAACCCTTAAAAACTGGCGGAGAAGGAGGCGTAGACTGCGCGTGGCGCACCGGGAATGACCAGAATGGCGCCTTGACTGTTGGGCCCATACTCGCCACCACTGGTGATATAGCCCTGACTGTTGTACTTGCGGTTGAGGAGGTTATCGATCATCAGGCTCACCCCCACCCTCTTCAGCCCCGGGATCATGGAATCAAAAGCCAGGGTATCGGCAGACAGACCGAGATTGACGATGTTGTAGGCTGATCCGGGCAGGCGCGTCGGGTCCGGCAGATTGGTGTTGTTGTTGAAGGTCGTCACGGAAGAGGCGTACTGATCGCTCAGGCGCACCGCAAAGCGGGTATTGGCGGCATACCAGCGGTAGCCTGCGTCAAAACCCAGGATCAGCGTCGGCGTTCCAGGCATGCGCGCGTCGATCACGGGGCTGCCACCAGCCGGTAGATAGCTCGGGTAGTAGGCATGCTGGATGGTATCCCGAGTGCCTGCGAAAAAGCCGAGGCCCTTGCCATACTGTAGGAGCAGATTGACACCGTTGTAGATGGCGCTGACCCGATCCAACTTGCTGATGAGATCCGAGGGCAGAAAGGTGGCAATGACGGCATTGCCCAAATGCTGGTGAAAGCCGCTCAGTTGCGCCTGCCAGGCACCCATGTGCCACTTGAGTCCACCGATATAGCTGTTGATGTCCGTGGGCGATTTGGGCACCTCCACCGTGGCTTGCTGGTAATTGCCGTAGGCGGCGGCAGGCGCCGTCTGGAAATTCTTGGCCCAGATGGCAAAGGCGTGCAAACCCGGCAGGATACGGTAATTGATGCCGAGGCTGGGCGCGAGCTTGGTGTAGCTGTTGTCGTTGTTCCCGGCCTTATAGGTCACCGGGGTGGAACCGGGTGGAATGGCGGCCTCGGAATTGTTCACAAACTGGACGTGGTAGTTGATTAGCTGCAGACCCGGGGTGATATGCAGGGCTGAGATGGGATGAAAATCGTCCTGCAGGAACGCGGTCGCACCATCCCAGTAATCGTAATAATCCGCTGCAAACAGAGGCTTGCTGGCACTGCTGGCGAGGACCGCGGGATTGTAGCCGTAATAGAGGCTCTCGTAGCGGCTGTGCTGATAGTACCCGCCAAAACGCACGGAATTCATGGGCAGATTCCAGTGAAAGGCCAGACGATCGCCAATGGTGCGGGTGGTGCCGGTAAAGTCTTCGGTATTCACGGTGTGCGGAAAATAATCGTTCACCCGGTAATGGTGGCGATAGCCGCTGCGGAAGTAGAGGGTATTGTCGACGCTGAGGCGCTGCGCCAGGTGCACCATGAGCCGCGCATACACGAGGTACATGTGGGCGGTGTCGTTCTTGAAGTACTGACTGGTGGGGACGGTGTAGTAATAACCCGTCGTTCCCTGACTGAGCAACTCGCCGGGTTGTCCGTATCCCCCTGTGGTTACTCCCGGGATGGGACTTGCGGGGATGTAGAGGGGCCGAAATTCCTGGGTGTGGCTGAAGAAAAAGCCGGCGCTGAAATGGCCACCATGGAAGTCCTTGATGGTCTTGGCAAAGAAGGCCTCGGCCTGATTGGGGGCGTGGTAGGGTCCGGTGCGAAAGCCGGCGCTGCGGGTGTAGCCACCGCCCAGTTCACTGCGCCAGCCATTGATGGATCCCGTCTGCAGCATGGTCGATGCCGAATAGGTAGCGAAACTGCCGCCACCGAGATCGAGACTGGCGCCAGCCTTTGCCGTCGGCTCCACCGGGATGAGGTTGATGGTGCCGCCCATGCTGTCGTACCAACGGTGATCGGGATTGCCCGGCCCCTGGGTCACGTGAATATTGGCAAAAATGGAGGAGATGGGCGTTTCCGAACTCTCCCAGCCGTCGTACTGCGCCAGCGGGTTGTTCATGGGAACGCCATCGAAGAGTACCGAGAGACCGTTCTTCTCTGGATTACCGGGCGCCAGAGCAAAGCCTACCTGAATACCGTTGATGCGAATCTGATAGCGGGAAGCACCGTTGCCTGAACCGTAACCCTTCACCTGCACTCCCGGAGCCGCGCTGAGGGCCGTGACGATGCTGCCACCGGGTTGGACCAGGTCGCGGATCTGCTGATGGGTAATCTGGACCTGGTTTTCCGGCGATTCGCGCAGAGCCTTGGCCCGGGCCGCCGCCGTACCCGCGGCGTTGGTAGAGGAACTCACTTCACCGATATCGATTCCACCGTCACTAGCGGCGGTGGCGGCGAGGATACTCGCCGGCACCAGCCAAAGGCTGGCAAGGACCGCCGAAGACAGACAACGCAGAGCTGTGGGATGCTTCATGGGGCTGGCTTCCTGTGGAGAGAATGAGGAAAGCCTAGCAGCTTATTGTGACATTATGATGAAGGTTTTATGACAAACTTATGATATTTGCAGCGGACATCGGCTCGCTGGCAATCGTCCGAGGGCTATGGCCCAGCGCCCGTGCGCATGGTTTTGGCCGGCAAAACGTTCTATCTTTGGCTCTTGGGCTCGCGCCGAGCCAAGGGTTCAAGGAGAGTGATCTTGAGTAAACGGGTTTTGATTCTGGGTGGGGATGGCTTCTGTGGCTGGCCCACCAGCCTGCACCTTTCGGCCCAGGGCCATGAGGTCCACATCGTCGATAACCTGGTTCGCCGGCGGCAGGATGAGGAACTGGGGGTGCAGTCCCTTACCCCCATTCGGCCCCTCAGCGAGCGACTCAAGGCCTGGCAGGAGCACAGTGGGCGGGAGATCGCCTTCACCGCCCTGGACATCGCCCACGACTATGGGCAGTTGCGCGATCTGCTGGCCCAATGGCGACCCGAGGCCATCGTCCACTTTGCGGAGCAGCGCTCGGCGCCCTACTCCATGAAGTCGCCGCGCCACAAACTCTACACCGTGGACAACAATCTGAACGCCACCCACAACGTCCTCTGTGCCATGGTGGAGGTGGGTCTGGAGACGGATTGCCATCTGGTACACCTGGGCACCATGGGCGTCTATGGGTACAAGACCTCGCGCTTCAAGTTACCCGAGGGCTATCAGAAGATCCGGCTGCTCTCGCCCGATGGTAACGACAGCGTCGAGACCGAGATTCTGTATCCGCCGGATCCGGGCTCCATCTACCACATGACCAAGACCCAGGATCAGCTCTTTTTCTACTACTACAACAAAAACGACGGCTTGCGCATCACCGACCTGCACCAGGGAATCGTCTGGGGCACGGAAACACCCGAAACCTGCTGCGACGAACGGCTCATCAACCGCTTCGATTACGACGGCGATTTTGGCACCGTGCTCAATCGCTTCGTCATGCAGGCGGCGGTGGGCCACCCCCTGACGGTGCACGGCACCGGTGGGCAGACGCGTGCCTTCATCCACATCCGCGATACGGTGCGCTGCATCGAACTGGCCATCGCCCACCCGCCGGCACCGGGTGAGCGCGTGCGCGTTTTCAACCAGACCACGGAAACCCACCGCATCCGCGATCTTGCCCGGTTGATCCACGAACTCACGGGCGCACCCATCGACTTTGTGGACAATCCGCGCAAGGAACAGGACGAGAACGAACTGAAGGTGGAAAATCAGGGCCTGCAGAACCTTGGGCTGGCACCCATCACCCTATCCGCCGGGCTACTGGCGGAGGTGTCCGAAGTCGCTGCCCGCTACCGTCATCGCTGCGATCTCACGAAGATTCCAGCGCGCTCGCGCTGGCGTCCGCAGACGGCGTCGTGCCCACCTGAAAGGGATTCAGATCCTGTGGGTGCATCTGTCCATAGCGAACGGCAGCACGACTGACGATGAGCGGGTCGACCTCACCGATGGCGACGACGTCCTTGTCGTCGTAGGGTAAGGTCTGGAGCAGATGCCGCATGGCATTCAGGCGCGCCCGCTTCTTGTCGTCGGACTTGACCACCGTCCAGGGAGCATAGGCCGTATCGGTGTGGAAAAACATGGTCTCCTTGGCCTGGGTGTAGGCGTCCCAGCGATCCATGGAGGCCAGATCCATGGGCGATAATTTCCACTGCTTCAAAGGATGCCGCTTACGCTCCTCAAAGCGGCGCCTCTGCTCTTCACGGGTCACGGAAAACCAGAATTTGATGAGAAAGATACCGCTATAGACGAGGTGGCGCTCGAATTCCGGAGCTTGGCGCATGAATTCCTGATATTCCAATTCGCTGCAGAAACCCATGACCCTTTCCACGCCGGCCCGGTTGTACCAGGAGCGGTCGAAGAATACCATTTCACCGGCGGTGGGCAATTGCTCCACATAACGCTGGAAGTACCATTGTCCGCGCTCTTTTTCCGAGGGTTTTTCCAGGGCCACGACCCGCGCCCCACGGGGATTGAGGTGCTCCATGAAGCGCTTGATGGTGCCACCCTTGCCGGCGGCGTCGCGACCCTCGAAAACCACGATCACCCGCTGTCCCGTCTGCTTGACCCAGGCCTGAAGCTTGAGCAATTCCACTTGCAGGCCATATTTCTGGCGCTCGTATTGGCGGCGTGTCATGCGGTACCGGTAGGGATACTGACCGTGCCGCCAACCGGGATTCAGGGTATCGTCGACGCGGTCCTCGGGCTCACGCAGGCGCCGCTCGGCATACTCCAGGTCGTCGGCACTGAGGTCCGAGGCGGCGGCCTGAGCGGCCTGGGCCAGGGTATCGGCATCGATCCGGGTTGCTCCCGCGCGCCGTAATTGGTCGGCCAGAACCGCCGTCTGGTGCTCCTGCGCCATCTCCACGGCGTCGGCAATGACAAACTCGCCGATGCCCTCGGCATCGAGGTCCGGCGGCAGATCCCCCGCGTTCATGGGCCGAGGCGCTTCCGGACCTGAGGACGGCATCTCCGCGTTCAGCAGCTCTTGGGGGTTGCTGGAAAGTTCATCGGGACGATTGCGCTGCATGCTGCTCTCCGGGGCAAAATCCCTAGTCTAGCGCAACATTGTGACCGTTTTGTGACACCTGCCGAGCTATAATTCCGCCGGCGGAAAATCGCCGCTGCGATAGAGCCTTAGGGTCTCGCGAATCGCCTCGTCACTGTTGAGCACGAAGGGGCCATATTGGACGATGGGTTCGCGCAGCGGCTGACCGGCAACCACCAAGGCAGCGCTACCGGCCTCGCCGCTCAGCAGCACGCCGCGATTTTCGGGATCGTCCGCGAAAATCCCTAGGTGCGCCGTCGGTATCACCTTCCCCTGCGCCGACACCGTGCCCTGGTAGGGAACCGCGAAGGCCACGTGGGTAGTCGGAAGTTCCACGAAAATATCCGCTGCATCCTGCCAGCGCAGGTCCAGAAGGTAAGGGTCCGTCGTGGGACGGGCGACGGGACCTTGCAGGTGACGATAGCGGCCCGCCAACACCACCACGTCATAGGCCCCGGGTTCCCGCCAGCGGGGTAGCTCCTCGGCCCGGAAGTCCCGGTACCAGGTCGGGGTGTCCTTGTCCCGCGCGGGCAGATTCAGCCAGAGTTGCAGACCCGCCATCCGCCCGCTTTCCTGCTCCGGCATCTCGGAGTGCAGGATGCCGCGACCCGCCGTCATCCACTGCATGCCGCCACTTTCGATGACCCCACTGTGACCGGCACTGTCCGCGTGGCGCATGCGCCCCGTCAGCATATAGGTAATGGTCTCGAAGCCCCGGTGGGGATGGGTGGGGAAACCCGCGAGATAGTCCTCGGGCACATCGCTGCCGAAAAGGTCGAGCATCAGGAAAGGATCGAGCCGGCGCTGCAAGCCAGACTCCAAAAGGCGCGTCAGAACCACACCGGCACCGTCCTTGGTCACCCGACCGGGGTGCAGGGATTCTATAGGGCGCCCGACCCCCTGCGATCCAACGGCCGTGTGCGCATTCCCTTCCATGGTATCCACCCCGCAAAGCTCGTCGTTCCATGCTAGGACAGCCCAGGATTTTGGACAAGTCCAGCGGGCCGTCTACACTCTGAGTTTTTACCGGCAAAAAACGCAGACCGATGCACGACTGGTGGATATACCCTCTGCTCTTTGGCGGCGGCCTCGTGGCGGGTTTTGTCAACGTCCTCGCTGGTGCCGGCTCGGCGCTCACCCTGCCCCTCCTGATCTTTGCAGGGCTGAGCCCGGGGGTCGCCAATGCCAGCAATCGCATCGGTATCCTGGCGGAAAACGCCTTGGCCAGTCGCCGCTTTCTGCGAAAAGACCTGGTGGAACCGCGCGTTGGCGCCAAACTCGCGCTGTGGACCTTGCCGGGAGCCATCCTCGGCGCCTGGTCCAGCATCCATCTGGGCGGGGCCCTGTTCCAGAAGATCCTGGTCGTGGTGCTGGCTTTCAGCGCCGTCACCCTCTACCTGCCGCCGGATCTGGCACGCCGCCTGCACAGCTTGCCGCAGAACCACCCGCGGGGCATCTACCCGGCCATGTTGCTGCTGGGCTTCTACGGAGGATTCATTCAGGCGGGCATCGGTTTTCTCTTCATTTTCGTCCTGCGCGCCTTTCTCGACCTGCCTTTGCCGAAGATCAACGCGCACAAGACCTTCATCATCGCTACCTATACCCTTCCCTCTCTGCTCGTGTTCCTGTGGCTTGGCCAAGTGGACTGGCTACTGGGCGGCTGCGTCGGCGCCGGCGCCATCCTTGGCGCGCACTTCTCCAGCGGATTGACCCTGGGTCGGCACGGCGAGATGTGGATCAAGATCGTGGTGACGGTGGTGATCCTCGCCATGGGCGTCCGCCTGTGGTTTTTCTGAATCGACCCGCGGCAGATCGGTGATTTAAGTCGATGGATGAAGTGTCTCGGGTTAAGCTCTTGCCTTATTGGGTTTTTTGCTCTAAAAATCCACCCGAGGGAGAAACTGGAGCAGAGTGCCCATGGTATCACAGACCGCAGCACGGCCGGACTGGAGACGGCCGGATTTTCGTATCGGTGTATCGTTGGCGCTATTGACCAGCGCCGGGCTTCTGCTGGGAGGCTGCGCCACGGACCTTTCCGGCAGCGCCGTTTCCTCGGGCGGGTATACGAATACGCTGTCCAGCAGAGGCTACGCTTACCGGCCGGACATCCAGGAAAGTCACCGCGAGGCGACGGTGCTGGATACCGTTCTGGTCAACGCCATCGCCCAGATTGGCAAACCCTATGTCTGGGGAGGCGAGAGTCGCGCTGGTGGCTTCGATTGCAGCGGACTCATCCAGTACGTCCTGGGCCAGGCCGGGGTGCAGGTGCCGCGTACGGCAGCAGCCCAGGCGGCGGCCCTGCCGGCGGTCCCCCTGTCCCACATCCAAAAGGGCGATCTGCTGTTCTTCAACACCCTTGGGCGCCCCTACTCCCACGTAGGTATCTATATCGGCGGGGACCAGTTTGTCAGCGCCCTCAATCCGCGCGCTGGCATCACCGTTCAGAGCCTGCGTAATCCCTACTGGTCCAGTCGTCTGGACGGCGTGCGCCGGCCCATGCCACCGGAGTTGCTGGCCATGACCGCCCGGGATAGCCATGTACTCAACCGCTGAAGACCCCCGCGGCGGCAGCGCCGCTGGCCACGATTCCTGGCGTCGGTGGATGTCCGCTGGCGTTCTGGCCGGTATCCTGACCCTGTCGGGATGTGCAACACAGGTCAACTCCAGCGCACCGGCGGCACCAATCGCGGCATCGGTAGCGACCGCGGCTGTGCCCGCTGCACCCGCCCACGACACTGCCCAGTCCAGCGCCGCAGAGCTCGCGCCGGCATCGGCCTACTGTCCGGCGGATCTGCGCTTCCCGGGCTTTCCCGAGCGCTATCAGGACGACCTGCGCAGCTTTGCCTGCATCCTCCAACAGCATTACGGTCTGCCGGCCGCGCTGGTCATTCCGGCCCTGCAGAGCGCTCACTATGACTCGCGGGCCGTGAGTTTGATGAGCCCGCCACCGCCCAGCAGCGTTCCCCAAGCGCCGCTGCCCTGGTGGCGCTACCGCGAACGCTTCCTGAGCGCGCAACGCCTCGACAGCGGCGTGCGCTTTTGGCGCGAGCACCGCCGTATTCTGGAGGACGTAGCGGAAAAATACGGGGTTCCACCGCCCATTCTCCTGGGTATCCTAAACATCGAGACCGGATTTGGATCCTTCATGGGCAATTTTCCGGTGCTGGATGCCAATCTCAGTCTCAGCCTGGCCCTGAAGCCCCGCCGTGCCTTCTTTCTGGCGCAGACCGCAGAGACCCTGAAACTCGCTGAAAAACTGGGCCGTCCCGTGAGCGCGCTGCGCGGGTCGCCCGCCGGGGCCATGGGTATGTCGCAATTTCTGGCCAGCAGCTATCTGAAGTATGGCGTCGTCTGGAATGACCCTCCCGGCGAGGGTTTGCCCAATCTCTGGCAATCCGTGCCGGATGTGCTGGCCTCCACCGCTAACTTTTTCCGCGCCCACGGCTGGCAGCCGGGGCAACCGGTGCTGGTTCCGGCGCTGATTTCCCGGGGAAGCGCGCCGGAAACCTCGACACGACCGGACTACACCCTGGCCCAGCTGGCTCGCCTGGGCGTGTATCCGGAACGCGGCCACGCGCTGCTTCCGGCGGACACCCGGGTGGGTCTTTTGCGCCTCGAAGGTCGTACCGGGCCGCACTACTATCTGGCCTATCCCAATTTCTACGCCATCATGGGCTACAATCCGAGTGTGTATTACTCGGCGACGGTCTGGGCCTACGCCGAGGCCCTGGGGCGCATTCGCGGCTGAGAAGGGACGCCGGCTGTGCTACAGTGTGTAGCATCTTCCGCTGGGAGTGTGTCGTGTCCGAAAAGACCGTCGTAGAGTACGTTCTGGCGGCGCCGTGGCTTGTCCCCATCCGCCCCCACGGGGTTCTGGAGCAGCACGGGCTGGCCATTGGCCAGGGGCGCATTTGCGATCTGGGTCCGCAGGTCGAGTTGCGCGCGCGCTACCCCTCTGCCCGCTGGATCGATCTTCCCCATCATGTGCTCCTGCCGGGGCTCGTCAACAGCCACACCCACGCGGCCATGAGCCTGCTGCGCGGCCTTGCCGACGATCTGCCGCTGATGACCTGGCTCGAGCAACACATCTGGCCCGCTGAAGGGCGTTTCGTGGGGCCGGAGTTTGTCGCCACGGGAACCCGGCTGGCCATCGCCGAGATGCTGCGCGGCGGCACCACCTGCTTCAACGACATGTATTTCTATCCCGAAGCGGCGGCGCAGGCCGTGGTGGAGAGCGGCATCCGTGCCAGTCTGGGCCAGGTGGTGATCGATTTTCCGACGGCGCAGAGTCGGGACGCCGGCGACGCACTCCGGCGTGCGGAAATGCAGATCCTGCAGCTGCGCGACTTGCCGCGGATTCGCCAGAGTATCGCTCCGCACGCGCCCTACACGGTCCCCGACCACGCGCTGCGTGAAGCGAAGGCGCTTGCCCGCAGCCATGGGCTTTTTCTGCACATGCACGTGCACGAGACGGCGCAGGAAGTCGAAAATGCTCTTTCCCAAGACGGACGGCGGCCCCTGCAGCGGCTGGACGAACTGGGTCTTTTGGATGAGCACTTTCTCGCCGTGCACATGACGCAGCTGACGACGGAGGATCTGGATCTCGTGGCGCAACGCGGCCTGCGCCTTGCGCACTGTCCGGAGTCCAATCTGAAGCTCGGTTCCGGTATCGCCGACGTGGCCCAATGGCAGGCGCGTGGCATTCCCTTTGGTATCGGCACCGACGGTGCCGCCAGTAACAACGACCTCGACCTCTTTGGCGAGTTGCGTACAGCCGCACTCCTGGCCAAAGGCCGGGACGGCGATACGATGGCTCTGGCGGCGGCAGTGGCCCTGGAGGCGGCTACCCTGGGCGGGGCCATGGCCTGTGGCTGGGGCGATAGTATCGGCAGCCTGGAAATCGGCAAGTTGGCGGACTGCATTGCCGTGGACCTCGATCACCCGGCCACCCAACCGCTGTACGATCCCATATCCCAGCTGGTCTACTGCGCCGGACGCGATCAGGTGAGCCACGTGTGGGTGAATGGCGAATTGCTGGTGAACGAGGGCAGATGGACGCGGCTGGACTGGCCGGGTCTCAGGGCACAGGCACAGACATGGGCGCGGCGTATCGCTGCAAAGGATCGGCAGGCGTGAACGTAGACTCCACGGAAATCGAAAAGTTTGGCGCCATGGCGCAGGACTGGTGGGACGACAAGGGTCCTCTTCGGACTCTGCACCAGATCAATCCCGTGCGGCTGGAATTCATCCGGCGCGGCTGCGGTGGTCGTCTGGAGGGCCTGCGGGTGGTGGATGTGGGCTGCGGTGCCGGCATCCTCAGCGAGGCCATGGCCAGGGCCGGAGCGAAGGTCCTCGGCGTGGACCTGGCGGAGTCCGCTCTGGCAGCGGCACGCAAGCATGCCGAGCAAGGAGACCAGGATCTGTCCAAGACCCTGGAATATCGCGCCATTGCCGTCGAGGATCTCGCCGCTGAGGCTGCCGGGAGCTTTGATGTCGTCACCTGTATGGAGATGCTGGAGCACGTGCCGGAGCCCCAGAGCGTCGTCCGTGCCTGTGCCAAGCTGCTGCGCCCGGGCGGGCAGGTCTTCTTTGCCACCATCAACCGCAACCCCAAGAGTTATCTGCTGGCCATCCTGGGCGCCGAGTATGTGCTGGGCCTCATCCCCCGGGGTACCCACGACTACGAGAAATTGATCCGCCCAAGCGAACTCCTGGACATGGCCCGGACGGCAGGATTGCAGCTGGAGGAGCTCAAGGGCATGCACTACGACCCCATCCGTGGCCGCGCTCGCCTGGTGGACGACGTCAGCGTCAATTATCTCTGTCGCAGCCGCAGGGTAGATTCGGCGTGACGCCCTGGCATGCCGTCCTCTGGGATCTGGACGGCACCCTCCTGGATACGGCTCCCGACCTCATCGCCGCCGTCACCGAGCTGTGTCGCCGTCGCGGGCGCAGCGCTCCTGCCGTTGCGGCACTGCGCCCCTTTGCCTCGCAGGGCGCGCGTGGCCTGCTGCGAGAGGCCTTCGGGGTAGAGCCGCCGCAACCCGAGTTTCAGGCTTTGCGCGAGGAGTTTCTTGCCCTCTACGAGGCCGACATCGCCACCCGCACCCGTCTTTTTCCGGGGGTCGCGCAATGCCTGGTCACCCTGGCTGCACGCGGCATTCCCTGGGGCATCGTCACCAACAAGCCCGGCTATCTCACGGCTGCCCTGCTGGCGGCCCTGCCCCTGCCGGTAGCCCCAGCCGTGGTAGTCAGCGGCGACACCACGGCGCGCAGCAAGCCCGATCCCCTACCCTTGCGCCACGCTCTGGAAACCCTGGCGGTGCTCCCCCAGCACAGTCTCTACCTGGGCGACGATCGCCGGGACATCGAGGCTGCCCACGCCGCCGGCTGCACGGCCTGGGCAGCGGGCTGGGGCTATGGTGGTGGTGAGGCGATAGCCTCCTGGGGCGCCGATGCCGTCATTCCCCGCAGCGAAGATCTAGTCACCCGGCTCTTCGCCGCCAGCGTCGGTGGCGATGGGACCTGGTAGCGTCGGTCTGCGCATCTGCAACCAGGCGGCGGTGAGGATGGCCAGACCGCCCAGAAACTCGAAGCCGGAAACGGTCTCAGCGGCAAGGAGCCAGGCCGATACGGCACCAAAGAGGATCTCCACGGGCATGATCACCGCCGACAGACTCACGGGCAGCCGGGCCACACCGTAGAGGGTCGCGGCGGTGGCGCCGCCTACCCAGAGCCACGCAAAGACTGGGAGCAGCCACCATTGGCCGCTGATGTGGGTCGGCCAGGGTGCGAATGCCGCCACACCCAGACCAAGGGCCGCACAGCCCCACCAGATGGCCACGGCCCGCTCGCGATCCGGGACACTCCGATTGCCGCGCAGCAGGACGTTGCTGGCGGCAAAGGCAAGACCGGCACTGACCGCTAGGAAATCGTCCGGATCCAGGGGTGACCACGGTCCTGCGGCACCGTGATCCACCACCAGAATACTGCCCGCCATGGCCAAGGCACCAGCCAATATGCCGCGCCACCCCAGGGGTTCCTTGAGCAGCAGCCAGGCCAGCAGCAGGGACCATACGGGCGATAGATAAAAAAGCAACAGCACCCGCACGACACTGCCGTGAAAGAGCGCCAGCAAAAAGGCCACATTGGTCCAGCCGCCCAGCAGGGCAAGGGCCACGAGCACTTTGCCATCGCGCCGCCAGCGCAGCCGGCGCCAGCGCACCAGCGCCAGCGTCGGCGCTGCAAGGACGACGTAGACAGCGGCGATCAGCCAGGGACCCGCCAGCCCCTGGCTGGAGAAAAAGCGCAATGGCCACCAGAAGCAACCCCACAGGGCGGCGCCGAAAACCAGCGCAGCGATGGCCAAGTGGCGCGGTGATTCCGGAAGCGGCTCGGCAGACACTTGTCAGAGGACTCCTTTCTGCACCAAACTTGGACCCATGATGAACGACATTGGCGGGCGGCGGTCGAGCATGGCGGAGGATTGTGGCATGAATCCGGGCCTTGCGTCATTGCAGGCTTACCCCTTTGAGCGCCTGCGTCGGCTACTCCAGGATGTGCGCCCGCCCGCCCTGCCCCTGGTGGATTTTTCCATCGGTGAGCCGCGGCAACAGGCTCCCGAGCTCGTGGCCAGGGCGCTGACGGCGTCGCTCCAGCAGGGCCTCGCGGAATATCCCAAGGTCCTGGGTGAGCCCGCCCTGCGCCAGGCCATCGCGGCCTGGACGAGCCGTCGCTTTACCCTGCCCACGGGTTTCCTCGATCCGGATCGCTGCATCCTGCCCGTCAATGGCACCCGCGAGGCGCTCTTCAGTATCGCCCAGACCGTGATAAATCCGTGCCAGGACGTCAAGAGCCTGGTACTCATGCCCAATCCCTTCTACCAGATCTACGAGGGGGCGGCACTTTTGGCCGGGGCAAAGCCACACTACCTGAATTGCGATCCAGGCAGCGGTCAGCCCGATTTTCGGGCCATTCCCGAGTCGGTCTGGGAGCGTAGTGCCCTGCTCTACGTGAACTCGCCCCACAACCCCACCGGTGCCGCGCTGGGCGGCGAGGAGCTCGCCTGGCTCGTCGGTCAGGCGCGGCGTTTCGGCGTCGTGCTCGCCGTCGACGAGTGCTACACCGAGATCTATTTCCGCGGGCCACCCACGGGTGTGCTGAGCGTGGCCGCCCAAACGGGCAGCCTCGACTCCGTGCTGAGCTTCCACAGCCTGTCCAAGCGTTCCAGCATACCGGGTGCGCGCAGCGGCTTCGTCGCCGGCGATCCTGCCATCCTGGCCCAGTTTCTGCGCTACCGAACCTATCTTGGCGCGGCCATGCCGCCCTTCATTCAGGCGGCCTCACGCGCCGCCTGGAGCGACGAGGAGCATGTGGTCGAGAGCCGGCGCAGTTACGCGCGCAAGTTTGCCGCTGCCCGCGACATCCTCGGCGAGCACCTGGACATCCAGCTGCCCGATGGCGGCTTCTATCTCTGGCCCGAGGTGGGTGATGGTGAAGCCTTTGCCCGCGAGCTCTACGCTGCCGAGCACGTCCGTTGCCTGCCGGGAGCCTATCTGGCGCGCGAGGCGCACGGGCTGCACCCCGGACACGACCGCGTGCGCATCGCTCTGGTAGGCAGTGAAGCGGAATGCATCGAGGGTTTGCAACGTATCCGCCGTTTTCTCGATAATCGCCCTCACGCATCGTCGCAAGAAAAGGAGTCAGCGTGGCACAGTTAGCGGAAATCATCGAAGGCGCCTGGGAAGAGCGGGATCGCTTCAGCCCGCGCAATGCTCCCAACGAGCTGCGCGACGCCGTGGGTCAGGTCATCGAGGGTCTCGACAAGGGTGTGCTGCGGGTCGCAGAAAAACGCGATGGCCAATGGCACACCCACCAGTGGATCAAGAAGGCCGTGCTCCTGTCGTTTCGCCTCCAGGACAATGTGCGCATTCCGGGGGCCGAGACCCAGTATTTCGACAAGGTACCGGGCAAGTTTTCCGACTACAACAGCAACGATTTTCGGACCGGCGGCTTTCGTGTGGTGCCGCCCGCGACGGTGCGCAAGGGGGCGTATATTGCCCGCAACTGTGTGCTCATGCCCTCCTTCGTCAATATCGGCGCCTATGTGGATGAAGGTACCATGGTCGACACCTGGGCGACGGTGGGTTCCTGCGCCCAGATCGGTAAGAACGTCCACCTCTCCGGTGGCGTCGGCATCGGCGGCGTGCTGGAACCTCTGCAGGCCAATCCCACCATCATCGAGGACGACTGCTTCATCGGCGCGCGCTCCGAGGTGGTGGAGGGAGTGATCGTGGAGTCGGGTTCGGTCGTCTCCATGGGGGTGTTCATCGGCGCCAGCACCCGGATCTTCGATCGCGAGACAGGCGAAATCCTCTATGGGCGAGTGCCGGCGGGCTCGGTAGTGGTATCGGGCAATCTCCCGGCCAAGGACGGCAGCCACAGTCTCTACTGCGCGGTCATCGTCAAGAAAGTGGATGCCAAGACCCGGAGCAAGGTGGGAATCAACCAGTTGCTGCGCGAGATCTGATTCATGGACCAGCGCCAGCGCGTTCTGCGCTATGCCCAAACCCTCATGGCGCGCCCGTCGGTGACCCCCGAGGATGGGGGCTGTCAGACCTGGATGGCGGAACGACTCCAGCAGATAGGGTTCACCGTCACCCCCTTGCCCGCCGGTGGCGTGGAAAATTTCTGGGCCATACGCGGCGAGTCCGGTCCCATCTTCTGTTTTGCCGGACACACGGACGTGGTACCGCCTGGCCCGCGCGAGGCCTGGGCGACGGATCCTTTCACCCCCGAGCTGCGCGATGGCGTTCTCTATGGGCGCGGGGCAGCGGACATGAAGGGCAGCCTGGCGGCTATGCTCGTGGCCGTGGAGGACTTCGTCGGCGCACACCCACGGCATCCTGGTCGTATCGCTTTTCTCATCACCTCCGACGAGGAAGGCGTGGCCACCCACGGTACCCGTCACGTGGTGGACTACTTGGCGGCGCGGCAGATCCGGCCGGATTATTGCCTGGTCGGTGAGCCCTCCTCCGCAGAACGCCTGGGGGACGTGGTAAAAAACGGTCGGCGCGGTTCCCTCAACGCCCGTTTACGGATCCTCGGGCAGCAAGGGCACGTCGCCTATCCGGAACTTGCGGACAATCCCATCCACCGCGCCCTGCGACCACTGACGGAACTCGTGGAGAAGCAATGGGATGACGGCTATCCCGATTTTCCGCCAACCCGCCTGCAAATCTCCAATATCCACGCCGGCACCGGCGTGACCAACGTCATCCCCGGGCAGTTGGAGCTGCAGTTCAACTTCCGCTTTTCCCCGGCCTCGAGCCTCGAGTCCTTGCAAAAGGCCGTGGTGGATCTCCTGGACAGGCATGGCCTGCGCTACGAGCTGGACTGGCAATTCTCGGGACCGCCTTTTTACACGCCCCCCGGGAAACTGGTGGCCGCCACCCAGAGAGTCCTCCAACGACGGCTCGGTCGAGAAGCGCAGTTGTCCACGGGCGGAGGGACCTCCGACGGACGGTTCATCGCCCAATTGGGCGGTGAGGTGCTGGAGCTGGGTCCGCGCAACGCTACCATCCACAAGGTCAACGAGTGTGTGGAACTGGCGGAGCTCGAGGATCTGGCCGCCATCTACCAGGGGCTTTTGGAGGAGCTCTTGGTCGGGACCGCGGCGTGAAGCGTGCTTTCCAGGTCTTTTCGCTCGCGGCCACAGGGATCCTGGTCCTTGGCGGCTGCGCGCAGCGGATGACCCCACCCCTTGGGTCGATCTCCGCCGCTGCCTCCATGGGCAGCTGTCATGCGGCGACGCCCAAGCCCGATGCCCCCTACAACCGCAGCTACGTCGTGAACGGCCGTCGCTATCAGCCGCTGACCACGGCCGATGGCTACGATCGGCGCGGGACCGCCTCTTGGTACGGCTGGGAGTCGGGTTCCGTCACCTCCATGGGAACGCCCTTCGTGCCTCAGGCTTTCAGCGCTGCCAGCCGCGAACTGCCCTTACCCACCTGCGTGCGCGTCACCAATCTGGCCAACGGACGCAGTGTGGAGGTTCTGGTGAACGATCGTGGTCCCTTTGTGGATGGCCGCCTCCTGGATCTCTCCTACGGTGCCGCCAAGGTCCTGGACATGATCCACTCGGGAACGGCGGTGGTCCGTGTCGAGGCCCTTGCACCAAGCCCGGCCACCACCACGACGACTGCTCCCAACCCCTCGGCCGGTAAGCCAGCAGAGATCTTCCTCCAGACCGGCGCCTTTCAGCAGCTCAACCTTGCCATCCGCGAACGCCAACGCCTGCAGGCGGCAGGAATCGGCCCGCTCCTCATCGTGCCCGGACTGGTGCGCGGTGTGACCTTCTATCGCGTCCAGATCGGCCCCCTGGCCAATCCCAGCGTCGCCGAGGCCCTCGGCGCCCGGCTGCGGCAAAGTGGTACGGCACAAGTCCTGGTGGTCCGGCAGTGACCTCGGGTCGACCATGATCTCTCGGCCACGGACGGCGTCGTGCACGGCTACGGCAACCCTGCCGAACCTGTTCATCGTCGGCGCCGTCAAGTGCGGCACCACCTCCCTCTATGCCTACCTGCGTCAGCATCCCCAGATATTCTTCCCGGAGATGAAGGAGCCGCATTTTTACACCCGGCCCCAACCCGCGCCGGAGCAGGCTCACCTCATCCAGTATGTTGCCGATGCCGACGATTACGCCAAACTTTATGCCCATGCCGGCGGCTATCCCTGGCGTGGCGACGCCAGCCCCTCCTACCTCTGGTCTGCGCAGGCGGCCCAACGCATCCGTGCCGACGTGCCGCAAGCGCGCATCCTCATCCTCCTGCGCGATCCCGTGCAGCGCGCCTACTCGCAATACCTCATGGATTTCCGGGAGGGTGTCGTCAACGACGATTTCTACACCATCCTGCTGCGGGATTGGCAACGACCGGACAAGGGTTGGGGCGTGTCCCAGCTTTACGTCGAACTAGGGCAGTATCTGGACCAGGTTCGACGTTACCGGGAGCTCTTTGGTCCGGAGCAGGTACGGATCTATCTGTTGGAGGAGCTCAAGCGCGACGCCCGCGCGGTCCTGCTGGACATCGCCGATTTTTTGGGCATAGATCCTGCCCCCATCGACGGCATCGATCTGCATCTGGCGCACAATGCCCATCGTCAGCCCCGGGGCGAATGGGCGCGACGTTTGGCCGCCTCACCCTGGAGCCGCTATATCGGCGAACACCTCTTTCCGCAGCGTTGGGGGGAATATCTGTGGCAGCACGTCTTCCTGCGGGCGGGGAAAAAGCCGCCCATGGATCCGCGGGCGCGGGCTTTTCTGCAGCGCCTCTACGAGCCAGAGATTCGTGGCCTGGAGAAGCTGCTGGGGCGACCCCTGCCGGAGCTGCGTCTTTCCTGGCAGCGGGAAGAACGCGCCGCCGAACCCCGACAAGAGTCCATGGAGGGTCTGGAACTACCCGACCGCTCCTGAACAATCCGGCTTGCCGCGGGTGGTTTCGTGGACTATGGTGAATAGGAGACACGACTCGGAATTTGAGGAGAGACTCCCTTGGCCTACCAGTACCTGCGTTTTTTCCGGGAAATCGGCATCGATGACCTCCCCTCGGTAGGCGGCAAGAACGCCTCCCTGGGTGAAATGTACCAGAAGCTCAGTAGCCAGGGAGTACGCGTCCCCAACGGTTTTGCCATCACTGCCGAAGCCTACCGGGCAACGCTCGATGCGGCGGGCGCCTGGGACGCCCTGCACGCCTGCCTGGACGGCCTCGATCCCGACGACGTGGACGCCCTCGCCCGCGCGGGTGCCCGGGCCCGCGAGATCGTCTACGCCGCTCCTCTGCCAGCGCCCCTGCAAGAGGAGATTCTTGCGGCCTACCGTGAGCTGCAACGGGAATACGGCGATACACTGTCTTTGGCGGTGCGCTCTTCGGCCACGGCGGAGGATCTCCCCACCGCCAGCTTTGCCGGTCAGCAGGAGACCTACCTCAACATACGCGGTGATGCCGAGCTGCTGGATGCCTGCCGGCGCTGTTTTGCCAGCCTGTTTACGGACCGCGCCATTCATTATCGTGCCGAGCAGGGCTTCGACCATTTTCATGTGGCCTTGTCCGTTGGCGTCATGAAGATGGTGCGCTCGGACCTCGCCAGCAGCGGGGTGATGTTCTCCCTGGATACGGAAACGGGTTTTCGCGACGTGGTCTTCATCACGGCGGCCTGGGGGCTGGGTGAGAATGTCGTGCAGGGAGCCGTCAATCCCGACGAATTTTACGTGTTCAAACCGACCTTTCGGCAGGGCAAGCGGGTCGTGCTGCGGCGGCTCCTGGGGAGCAAGAAACTGAAAATGGTCTATGCCGACGACGGCGATCGCCATACCACCCGCAACATCGACACCAGCCCCGAAGAGCAGGAACGCTTCTGCCTCGACGACGCCGACGTGCTGCAGCTGGCGGAATACGCCATGATCATCGAGGAACACTACAGCAAACACGTGGGCGAATCGCGGCCCATGGACATGGAATGGGCCAAGGATGGTCTCGATGGCCAGCTCTACTTGGTACAGGCGCGGCCGGAGACGGTGGCATCGCAGCAGAAAGGACAGGTGCTGGAGGAATATCGCCTGCAGTCGCGACCGGAAAAGGTGGTGGTGGAGGGTCGGGCGGTGGGCGGAAAGATCGCCACCGGCCGCGTCCGCGTCTTTCGCGACATCCGCGAGATCGATACCTTTCGGCACGGTGACGTCCTGGTGGCAGACAATACCACGCCGGACTGGGAACCCATCATGAAAGAAGCCGCTGCCATCGTCACCAACCGCGGCGGGCGTACCTGCCACGCAGCCATCATCGCGCGCGAACTCGGCATCCCGGCGGTGGTGGGTGCTGCCGGCGCTACCGAGCTTCTGCACGACGGTGACGAGGTGACGATCTCCTGCGCCGAAGGGGATGTCGGTCGGGTATACGCCGGACGTCAGGACTTCGAGGTGCGGCGCACCGACCTCGCGCATCTGCCGCGACCGTCCACCCAAATCATGATCAATCTGGGGGATCCGGATCTCGCCTTCCAGATCCGTAATCTGCCCAACGACGGCGTGGGCCTTGCGCGCATGGAGTTCATCATCGGCAACTATATCAAGGCCCATCCCATGGCGCTGCTCCATCCGGAAAAGGTCGAGGATGCCCGCGAGCGGGACGCCGTGCAGCGACTCCTGCGGGGCTTTGGCAGCGGCGAGGACTTCTTCATTCAGAGACTCTCCGAGGGCATCGGCACCATCGCCGCCGCTTTTTATCCCAAACCCGTCGTCGTGCGCATGTCCGACTTCAAATCCAACGAATACGCGGCCCTTCTGGGCGGACGCGGCTTCGAGCCCCACGAAGAAAATCCCATGCTCGGTTTTCGCGGTGCATCCCGCTATGCCCACCCTGCCTATGCCGAGGGCTTCCGCCTGGAGTGCATGGCCATGCGACGGGTGCGGGAAGACATGGGCCTTGTCAACGTCATCCTCATGTTGCCCTTCGTGCGCCGCCTGGAAGAGGCGGATGCGGTCCTGGCGCGCATGGCGGAATACGGTCTGCGCCGGGGTGAGAACGGACTGCAGGTCTACGCCATGTGCGAAGTCCCCAGCAACGTGATCCTGGTAGACGAATTCGCCCGGCGCTTCGACGGCTTCTCCATTGGCAGCAACGATCTCACCCAGCTTACCCTCGGGGTGGATCGCGATTCCGAGATCGTCGCCTTCGATTACGACGAACGCGACGCGGCGGTGCGGGCCATGATCCGTCTGGCCGTGGAGGGCTGTCGACGCAATGGCATCCACTCCGGCCTGTGTGGACAGGCGCCCTCGGATTACCCGGAGATCGCTGAGTACCTGGTCCAGATCGGAATCGAGTCCATGAGCCTCAATCCCGATACCGTGCTCACCACCACCCTGCACGTGCTGGAGGTGGAGAAAAAGCTCGGTCGCTCGGGACCGGCGCCACGATCCTGAGAACCACCGCTGCCGCGGCATCCAGTCCGGCAGCGCACGGCGGTGATGGCTTTTTCGTGTCGACAAGGAGTTGCTGTGACAGAACCTAGGCCCGTGCTGGTCGTCATTTTCGATGGTTTCGGCCTCAATCCCAATCGTGCCTTCAACGGTTGGGCACAAGCCCGCACCCCGCATCTGGACCACTATTTTGCGAGCCACCCACATACCGCGCTGCAGGCCTCCGGTCGTGCCGTGGGCCTGCCCGATGGCCAATTCGGCAATTCGGAAGTGGGACACCTGACCCTGGGCTCCGGTCGTATCCTCAAACAAGATCTGGTGCGTATCGCCGACGCGCTGGAGGATGGGAGCTTCGACCAGCTGCCGGCCTGGCAGCATTTCCTGCGCCCGGGCGAGCGGCTGCACCTCGTGGGTATGGTCTCTGACGGCGGCGTCCACTCCCATATCGACCATCTCCTGGGGATCCTTCCCCTCGTCGTCAAAGGAGGAATGGAGCCCGTGGTGCACCTGATCAGCGATGGCCGGGACACGGCGCCCCAGTGCGCCGACGGCTTTGCCCGGCAGGTGGAGTCCGCACTCCAGAAACTCGGTAAAGGACGCATCGCCAGCGTCATCGGCCGCTACTACGCCATGGACCGGGCCGGGCATTGGGAACGCACGGAAAAAGCCTGGCGCGCCTATGTCCACGGCGAGGGCGAGCATGCCCCCGACGCCGAGAGCGCCATCCACACCGCCTGGCAGCGGGGAGAAGGGGATGAATTCATCCAGCCCACCCTCATCGGCGACGTGGAAGCGGCCAAGATCGGGCCCCGGGAGCCTGTCTTCTTCTTCAACTTCCGTTCCGACCGGATGCGGCAATTGAGCGCGGCCCTGGGCATGCCGGACTTCAGCCATTTCGACCGGGGCGCGGAAGGTCCGCGCCCGGTGCTGTGCATGACCCCTTACAACGACGACTATCCTTTTCCCGTGCTCTTTCCCACGGAATTCCCTTATCAGGTTCTGGCGGAAGTCATCGCCGACGCGGGACTGCGGCAGTTCCACTGCGCCGAGACGGAAAAGTACGCCCACGTCACCTACTTTTTCAACGGCGGACGGGAGGAGCCTTTCCCCGGGGAGGACCGCGAGATCATCCCTTCCCCACAGGTGGCCACCTACGATCTCCAGCCGGAAATGAGCGCCGCGGCGGTGGCCGATCGGGTCATCCAGGCCATGGAGTCCCAGCAGCACGCCTTCGTCCTCGTCAACTTCGCCAACGGCGATATGGTCGGGCACACGGCCAAGATCCCCGCCATCCTGCGCGCCGTGGAGACCCTGGACCTTCAGTTTCACCGGGTGGCACAGGCGGCCTTGCGCCTCGGCTATCGCGTCATCCTCACGGCGGATCACGGCAATTGCGATGAGATGGTGGATCCCCTGACGGGTGAGCCCCACACCCAGCACACCGTCTATCCCGTGCCTTTCTTGCTCATGGGTGTGCCGGGCGCGACCCTGGGCATCGGCCGGGGGCTTGCGGATCTCGCGCCCACGGTGCTCGATTTGCTCGGATTACCGGTACCGGAGCCGATGACCGGCAAAAGTATCCTCCTCAATCGTCAACCGGATTAGGCGCGTAGGTCACCAGGAGAGACAGCATGGGCAGCATGAACGATCGCATCCACGAAGTCGCCGACCTCACGGAGCGCCTGAAGGCGCAGTATCCCTCGGAAATCAATGCGTTCCTCGCGTTCATGGGCAAGACCGAGGGCAATCCGGCCCTAAGCCTCGCCCAAAAAGAGCTCATCAATGTCGCCCTCGCCGTGGCAGCCCAGTGCGAGTGGTGCATTGCCTTACACGTCAAGGGGGCCGTAAAAGCCGGGGCCAGCCGCGACGAGATCATGAGTGCCGGTTTTCAGGCCGTGCTCATGCACGGCGGTCCGGCGCTCATGTATCTGGTTGCCCTCACCCGCGCCCTGGACGAATTCGCCCCGACGGCGGGGACGGGAGTCTGAAATGGACCGCAGTTCGCTACTCGCCATGTTACGCGACATGATGCGCGCCCGCGCCTTCGAGGAAGCGGCGGCACAGGCCTACGCCCAAGGGGAAATCGCCGGTTTTCTGCACCTCTATCCCGGCGAGGAGGCCGTGGCGGTGGGAGTGCTTCATGCCGCCGAGCCCGGCGATTACGTGGTCAGCACCTACCGTGAGCACGTCCACGCCCTGGTCCGCGGAATCCCCGCCCACGCCATTTTTGCCGAACTCATGGGCAAAAAGACGGGCATAAGCGGCGGTATGGGCGGTTCCATGCACCTCTTCGACCGGGAACGGCGCTTTCTCGGCGGCTATGCCATTGTCGGCGAGACCTTTCCCATCGCCCTGGGGGCAGCTTATGCCGTGGCCTACCGCCGGTTGCCCGAGGCCGTGCTGTGTTTCTTCGGCGACGGTGCCGTCAATCAGGGAACCTTTCACGAATCCCTGAACATGGCTGCCCTGTGGCGACTACCCATCCTGTTCGTCTGCGAAAACAATCATTACCAGATTGGCACGGAAATCCACCGCCATTCGGCGCTGACGGAGGTCTACAAAAGGGCCTGCGCCTACGGTATCCCAGCCGAAAAGGTGGACGGCATGGAGGTCCTGGCCGTCTTCGAGGCCACCCGCCGCGCCTTGACGCGAGTCCGCACCGGCGATGGTCCCCAATTCCTGGAGATGGAAACCTATCGCTATCGCGGCCACTCCATGGCCGATCCCGGCAGCTACCGCCCCGCCGTCGAGGTGCAAGCCTACGAAGCCAACGACCCCATCGCCGCCACCCTGCGCGGCGTGGAGTTCCGCTACCCAGGAAAGGAGGAACTGGCCGCAGCCCGCACGGACTGCATCCAAGGCTTTTGCGATCGATGCTACCGTGAAGGGCACCTGGACGAAACCGCCCTGGCCCGGCTGCGGCAAGAGATTGCCGAGGAAATCGCTGCTGCCCGCGACTTTGCCCGCCAGAGTCCGGCACCGACGATGGAGGATGCCTGGGCGGCGTTTTTGGGCAATCGCCGCTACGAAAAGCTCCTGGAAGGGGGGAAAGCATGAGCACCATGCGCTACTGGCAAGCGCTGAACCGCGCCTTGGATGCCGAATTGCGGGAGGACGACGCCGTTTTCCTCCTGGGCGAGGATGTTGGGCTCTATGGCGGCACCTATCGGGTGAGCGAGGGGCTATTGGCCAGGTATGGGGAGTGGCGGGTGCGCGACACCCCCATCTCCGAAAACAGCTTCACTGGCCTCGGCGTGGGTGCGGCCATGCTGGGATTGCGTCCGGTGGTGGAGATCATGACCATCAACTTCGCCCTCCTGGCCATGGATGCCATCGTCAATATGGCGGCCAAGATCCCATTCATGTCCGGCGGCCAGTTCCCCATGCCCCTCACCGTGCGGATGCCCGGCGGCGTGGCGCGGCAATTGGGAGCCCAGCATTCCCAACGTCTGGAAGCCATGTTCATGGGGGTACCGGGCGTGCGTATGGTTGTCCCGTCCACGCCCCAGGATGCCTACTGGCAACTGCGCCAAGCCATCCGCAGCGAGGAGCCCGTCCTCGTGTTGGAACACGAGCTCCTCTATTTCACGACGGGTGAGGTAGACGAAAACCTTCCCGCACCGCCCATGCACCAGGCGATTTGTCGGCGACCGGGTTCCGATCTCAGCTGCATCACTTATTCGCGCATGGTGGCTGTGGCCGAAACGGCGGCGGAGCAGTTGGCCAAGGACGGCATCGACATGGAAATCATCGACCTGCGCAGTCTGGCGCCGATAGACTGGGACAGCTGTGTACGCTCCGTGCAGAAGACGCACCACGCCCTCATTCTCACCGAAGACCCCCGTTTTGGCGGCGCCTCCGCTGAGCTCACGGCAACGCTTCAGGAACGCTGCTTCTACTGGCTGGATGCCCCGGTGGCGCGCGTCGCCGGACTGGACCTACCAACACCCTTCAACGGCGAGCTGGAGGCGGCGTCCATACCGCGAGTCGCCGATGTCCTTGCCGCCGCCAAAGCCCTGCTGTCACCGCAATAAGGAGCACGGATCATGAAACAGGCCGTTACCATGCCGGTGCTGTCGGACACCATGGAAACTGGACGCCTGGTGCGCTGGAACAAGGCCGTAGGGGACCCCGTCAAGAAAGGCGAAGCCATCGCCGAGGTGGAAACGGACAAAGCGATTCTGGACGTCGAAGCCTTTGCCGACGGTTTTCTGGCGGGTCCCCTGGCGCCTGTGGATGAGGACATTCCCGTACGCCAGACCATTGCCTACATCGTCGATTCGCAGGAAGCGGCAAAAACCGAGGCCACCGATGCCCGCACCACGTCCGCAACCGAAACTCCTGCGCCCACGCCAAAGGCGGACAGTGCTGCCGAGAGCACCAATCCGGCTTCGCCCAGAGCCGCGCCGGCAAAGGCGGCCGCCGAGGTCGCCACCGATGTGCAGAACGGCACGCCGGCCGCCATTTCCACCCCAGTCGCCACGAACCTGTCCGGGACCGACGATTTCAGCCCCGCCGCATCGGCACCGGCGGAATCGCGATCCACGGGCTCCCCCAGGGTGCCAGCCTCGCCCTACGCCCGAGCCCTGGCCCGGGATCTGGGTGTCGACCTGGAACACCTGCGTCCCGGCCCCGACGGTCGAATACACGGGGCGGAAGTCCTTGCCGCGGCCATGGCCGGATCCGAACCCGACCTGCGCTACGGGCCTCCACACCGACTGGAGAGGCTGCGGCCCATGCGGGCGGCCGTCGCGCGCAACATGACGGCCACGCTCCATACCCCGACTTTCCAGATCGGCTCCCGCCTCGCCCTGCAAACCCTCCACGAGCGGGCCAAAGCACGCAAAGTGAGTCTCACCCTCGCCCTGGCTCGGGCCTGCGCCCTCACCGTCGCCGAAGATCCCTGGTTCAACCACGTCTGGACGCCGGCGGGGCTCGCCCAGCGCGAGCGCGTCGATGTCGGCATCGCCGTGGATACGGGCGACGGGCTGGTCACCCCCGTCCTGCGGGACGCCGCCCGTCGTCCCCTCCAGGAGCTGGCGGAGGATTGGCGGATTCTCCTCGGCAAGACCCGCAAAGGACGTCTGGCGCCGGAGGATTACGAAGGGGCGACCTTCTACCTCTCCAATCTGGGCGTTTTCCCCCACATTACGCACTTCAACGCCATAGTCCCCAGTGGGGCCTCTGCCATCCTGGCGGTATCCGCCAGCGACACCCAGGGGCAAACGGACTTTACCTTGAGCTGTGACCACCGGGTGATCTTCGGTGCCGATGCCGCCCGCTTTCTCGGGAGACTGGCGGAACGCTTGGAGCAGGTCCAGTGGCTGGATTAGGCTCGACGGTCCTGTGCATCAATAGCGGCTCGTCCTCCCTCAAGTTTGCCGTCTATGCCGTACCCGTCGCCGACTCGGGCCAGTGCCTCGCCGAAGGTGCCATCGAGCGCATCGGTCAGAGTGTGGGCCGGCTCTGGATTCAGACCCCCAACGAGGAGCGGCGGGAGGAACAGGCCCCCTTCCCCGACGCGAATGCTGCCCTGACCACGCTCTTCCGCAGCCTGGAAAGCCTCTCCTACCCGCCACCGGCGGCCGTCGGACACCGCATCGTCGCCGGCGGACCCCGGCACACGAATCACATTCGTGTCGACGAGCGTGTCCTCCAGGATCTGCGCGAGGCTTTACCTTTTGCGCCCTTGCATCTGCCAGCCGAAATCGCCGCCATCGAAGCCGTACGGCGCCACTGGCCCGAAATCCCCCAGGTCGCCTGCTTTGACACCGCCTTCCACCGCGACATCCCCGAGCTCGCCGCCCGTTTCCCCCTACCCCGCAACCTCTGGCACGAAGGCGTACGCAAGTACGGCTTCCACGGCCTCTCGTACGAGTACATCCTTTCCCAGCTGACGGACGGCGGTCGCGGACGCCTCATCGTCGCCCACCTCGGCAATGGTGCCAGTCTCGCCGCCATTGCCGACGGTCGCTGCCTGGACACCAGCATGGGGCTCACGCCCACCGGGGGCTTGGTCATGGGGACGCGCAGCGGCGATCTCGACCCCGGCGTCCTACTTTACCTCATTGCCGAAAAAGGCTACACCGGACCACAGTTGGAGCGCCTTCTCAACCGCCTCTCGGGGATGCTGGGTATCTCCGGAGTCAGCGGCGACGTGCAAACCTTGCTGGCCGAACGGGGGCAGAACGCGCACGCGGCCCAGGCCTTGGAGATTTTTGCCTACAGCGTGCGCAAGGGTATCGGTGCCTTCATGGCCGTCCTCGGCGGTCTCGATCGCCTGGTCTTCACGGGCGGTATCGGCGAACACGCCGCCCCCCTGCGCTGGTCCATCTGTCGCCCCCTGGAGGATCTGGGCATCCGCCTCGACCCACAGGCCAATGGCGAATCTCGCCGGCGCATCTCCCGGGCGGACAGCCCCGTGGAAGTCCTGGTGATCCCCACCAACGAAGACCTCACCATTGCCCGCCACACCCAGGATATCGCCCAGATCGTCTGATCCAAAGCCAAGGTGCAGCGCAGCCCTGGGCAATTGCCGCCGGGGTCAGCCGCACCTTCAAGGTCGCAGAGCCACCTGTACGGTACGCGAATCGGCACGACCACGGTCGTCCACCACCCGCAGACGGTAGGTGCCGGGGCGCTGCGGTCGCCACTCCAGACTCTGCCCACTGGCGCTCTGGCCCAGATACGTGCTGCCCGCAAACCAATACAAACGGGCGACGTCACCGTCGGCATCGGCGCTGAGATGCAAGGGCGTCTGCTCGCCGCCCGTGGGGCCCAAAAGATAGGTCAAGCCCCGCAGTGGACTGCGAATCTGCGGCGCTGAGCCATCCACCGCCGCGCCGGCGCTGCCACAGACCGCTGGCGCCGGCGGCCGCGCGCGGGGAATACCGGCCTGGGCAAACACCTGGCGAAGCTCACTGGGCCAATAGGCGTAGACCCGCAGTTCGTGGCGCCGCGGGTCGTAGGGAGGACAGACGGCGCGGCCGCTGCGACGGTCGACCCAGATGGGCCGATACACGCTGTCCACGGCGATGGGGGAAACTCCGGGGATGAACCAGCTCTTACCCCGGCGCGGACACCAGACCGTTGGCAGGGCGCCGCTGGAAAGACAAACGTCGACGCGGCGCAGACGCGGCGGCGGCATGGGTGTCGCCGCGCGCTCAAGACCCACGCCACTGGCCCGCAGCGCGTAAATGGTGCGAAAGAGCAAGGGTGCCGCCACCTCGGCACCGATGAGGGCAGGATTGGCGGTACCGTCGAAATTGCCCACCCAGACCACCAGCACGTAGTGATCGAACACCGCCACACTCCAGGCATCGCGAAAGCCCGAGGAGGTACCGGTTTTCCAGGCCACCGGCAGATCCCGGGCCTGGCCCGTGGGCGCCACCAGGGGACTCGGATTCTGCCGCAGTATGTCGAGGACCAGATAACTGGCCTCAGGACTGAGTAGACGTGGTCCCGCGCTCTGGTCGGTACCGTTCTTCGCCAGTAGCGAAAGAGGGCGCAGCCGTCCGTCGTTGTTGAGTAAGGCGTAGAGCGTGGCCAGTTCCTGCATGGTGACTTCTCCGCCTCCCAGCACCAATGCTAGGCCGTAGTGAGACTCCGGTGCCAGCCCGGTGATACCGGCCGCGCGGAGAAAATCGTAAAAACTCGGGTGGTGCAGACGCGCGGCCACATCCACCGCGGGAATGTTGCGGCTGCGGATGAGTGCATCGGTGACGGTAATGGGCCCCTCGAAGCGGCTGTCGAAGTTTTCCGGAGTGTAGGGACCGAAGGCAGTGGGCACATCGCGCAGTACCGTCGCTGGGATCACCACGCCCTGATCAAAGGCCAGGGCATAAATGAAAGGTTTCAGGGTCGAGCCGGGAGAGCGCTTGCCCAGGGTGCCGTTCACCTGGCCGGCAATGGCAGCGTCGAAGAAATTGGCGGAGCCCACCAGAGCACGGATACCCATATCGCGGGTGTCTACCAAAAGGGCAGCGGCGTTGCGAATACCTTTTATTTGCTGCTCCTGCACGAACGCGTGCAGCTGTCCCTCGACAATCCGCTGCATGGCCAGATCGAGACTGGTGTGCAGCTCCGACGGCAGCCCCCCCTGCCGGAGCAGGGCGCGGGTCCGCTCTTCCTGGAGCACCTGATCCACAAACCAAGGCGCATGGTAGGGCAACTGCGCGACGCTGGACAACGCCATGGGCAAACGCAGCGCTGCGTCCTCGGCGGCGGTCACGGGATGATGCTCGCGCCACTTGGCATAGAGTCTCTGACGTGCTGCCAACAACGCCGCATTTCCGTCCCGGTCGATGCGGCCGCGCTGCCCCGGGTCCTGGGGTAAAACGGCAAGGGTCAACAGCTCCGGCAAGCTCAGACCTTCGACACCGTGACCGAAATAGATCCGGCTTGCCGCCCCAACCCCCTGAATGTTGCGACCGAAGGGCGCGTAGTTGAGATAAGCCTCAAGGATCTGTGCCTTGCTGAAATGGAGCTCCAGGTCCAGGGCGTAGGCAATCTGGCGCAACTTTCCTCGGGGATCGCGCGTGTCGATATTCCACAGGAGACGGGCGAGCTGCATGGTGATCGTGGATCCACCCTGAGGATGCCGATGGCGAAGATAGGTGCGGTAGGCACCACGCAGCAAGCTCCAGGGATTGAAGCCCGGCTCATAATAGAAATAGCGGTCTTCCTTCATGAGAATCGCCTCGCGCAGGCGAGGATCGATACGCTCCAAGGGAGTCCAGAGTCGGTATTGCTCATCCTGAGCGAGGGTGAGACGCAGCCAACGCCCATGCCGATCGGTCAGCAGGGTGGACTGCGCACGCCAGTCCCGCAGGTCCGAGGTACCGCGCAGGGGGTCGTGACGCAGCACATAACCGCCGCAGAGCAGCGCAGCGACGAGGAAAAGCATCACCCACCAGCGTCCATGACCATGCCGCTCAGTCACGACCGCGCTCTCCCGCACACCAGCCCAAGCCGGGCCTCAGGGCTTGGCTGGAGCCGGCGCCTTTGGCTTCGCGCCGACGCTCACCGCTTTCACCTGCAGCACCGCACCGGCCGGTGCGTACGCCCGTTGCCGGCGATTGTATAGGCTCTCGGCGTAGATGGGGGCCGTTGCAAAACGGCCCACGCTCGTCGGTCGGATACGATAGATGTACTCCTTTGCCTTTGGCTCTGCGCGCGCATAGAGCAGCACACGATCCTCACGTATATCGACATATTCCGGGGTCAGGGTCGTACCCGGCTGGGCCAGGCCGTCGCCCTCGGACTCTGGCGTATCCTGCGTTTCAGCCTCGTCCCCAGAATCGCCATCGTCTGCCTCGTGGGCATCGCTTCTTACCGCGCTGGCGACCGTGGGCTTGGCCGGTCCGCTCACCACCTCGAAACCTCCGGGGAGGATGTCGACGATGGCCACATTGTCCACGCTGTCCTTGAGGCTACGCAAACGAATGCGCACGGTGACTTCCTGACCCAATTCCAGACTCTGCACCGGCCGCCCTTGGGCGTCGCGATACTCGCGCAGGATCTCCATGCCTTCCCGTAGGGGCTTGGTGGGGGTCGCCCGGGGATACCCCGACTGACTCAGGCTGAACCAAGCCGGGTGCTTATCCCCTTCGCCCTTGGCGTAGCTCAAGCGCAAGGCGCGGCTCCTCGGGCTCAGACTACCCCGAAGCAGGACGCCCTGGATCTCGCCAAAGGCGCTAAAGGGTCCATCCTTTCCTGCCTCGGCGCTTTGTGCCATGGCCAAGCCCTTGGGCGGTACGGCCCCTGCCGGCAGATTGGTCAGCGCCAGCAGCGTCAACGCGGAGGACAGGGAATTGTAGCGATTGTCGTCGACGAGTTTCAGCATGCCGTCCAAACGTTCCACAGACAGTCCCGCAGCGAGTTTCGGGAAGTAGCGTTCGACGATGGCAAGGGTCTGGGCCCGGCGAATGAGGGGATCGTCGTAGTAGGCATAACCCCAATCGTTGCCCACCTCGGCATTCTTGAGGAAAGCCTGCCAGGGTCCACGGATGAGATCATCCGCAGTCTCCTGCTGTTTGAGCATTTGATAAGACGCCGCCAGGTAAGCCGCGGCCAGATCCTGTTTCCAGACCGCCGGATAGGCGCTCTGCAGACGCTGTTGGACGCCGGCGATGAGGTTGCTGGTGACCTGTCCCGAAGCCGTCAGCACGTAGATGGCATAGGCCCGTGCCCGTAACTCGGGTAGGGACCCGAGGCCATCGTCGGCCGCCATGTGGCGCAGATAGGCGAGGCCACGGTCCAGCATGTCGGCGGGTACCGAGAGTCCGCTTTGGCGCGCCTGCAGGAGAAAGTCCACGGCGTAGGTAGAGACGAAAGGATCGGCCACCGGCGTCGCCGTCCACACACCAAAGCCCCCCTCGCCGTTCTGTCGGTTGCCCAGAGTCTCGAGCATGCGGGCAATGCGCTGCGGTGCCTGGCTGGCCGCAGCCGCATCCAGGGCAAATTCTGGGTGCTGTGCCGCTATGAGGGCCGGAGTCGCCGCCGATATCAACTGCTCTGTACAGTAATGGGAATAGGTGTCCAGATAGCTGGTGAGACCACGCGCCAACACCATGGGCGAGAAGGACATGGCCGCGAGACGCGCAGAGCGCTCTGGAAAAAATTCCTCCAGGGGACTGACGATCTCCGTCTGCCCCGGCTTGAGTCGGCCCGAGCGCAGCTCCGTCAGCCGAGCCGCTGCCGGGCGCACCGAGATGGCTACCTTTCTCAGGGTTGCGCGCTCGCCTGTCCATACCCGGTAGAGTAGTTCGCTGGGCCCCAAGCGCTGTAGCGCCTGCACCGGAAAATGAACGAGGCTGGACTGTCCCGGCGCAAGACGCAATTGCTGGATCTTTGCACCATCGAGGGCAAGGCCCGGCCCGACCTGCAGCTCTACCCGCAGGTCATTCCCGCCCGGTGTGCCTGCGGGGAGATTGTTCACCACCTGCACACTGGCGTCGAAGCGGTCGCCGGGGGCAAGGGCTGGTGGAACGTTGGGACTCAGAATGAAATCGCCGCGGACCGTCGTGTGGTTCTCGGCGATGCCGATGCGCTCCGGCGTCACCGCCACGGCCATGAGCTTCAGCTCGCCGTTGAAAGAGTCGGGCACGGTATATTGGAACCGCCGGCTGCCGTCCACGGTGACGATCCCCGACCACCAGGCCACTGGCACCTCGTGTTTCCCTTTGAAAGGATTGAGCAGTTGACCACGACTGGCGTCCTCGTCACCACCCACGTGGCTGGCTGCCGTGAACTGGCGGAAACTCGGCAGGATCAGATCGAGGATCTGCGCCGACTGCACGTCCAGCATGCGCTTGCGCAGAAAGTAATCCAGAGGATTCTCCAGACGGTAGTGGGCCACCTGCAAAATACCTGCGTCCACGGCAAAGACCGCCACCTGAGCCTTACCAGCGGTCTTGACGGTCAAATCCAGGGTCTGTCCCGGCTTGATCTGCTGCGCTGCCTGGATCTGCAGAGGCTGGGTGCGCGCCGAACGATCCACGGAAAACGGTTCGACGCCATAACTCAGGGGACTGGTGAAGATCTCTGCCGACGATGGATCACGGACGAACTGCACATTCACGTAGGCATTGCCCTCCAACCCCTCGGGCACGGTAATGTGCTGAACGGACGCAGACGCACCGGCATGAAACCAGGTCCAGGCATACACCTTGTCGCGCTCGATCGTGATGAGCCCGTTACCGGCGTAGGGGGCGCGAATGGACACGGCAATCTGGTCGCCCGGTGCGTAATCCTTGCGGTCCAGGCGCAGCTCCAGCTCCGCATTGCGTTCCAGGGAGCGGCTCAGATCGGCATTGCCCGCCACCATGTAGTCGACGCGATTGAGACGGCGACCATCGCGATCCTCGAGGATCAGGGCGAAGGTTCCGGGTTTGTCCGTCGGCAACGGAAATGCCAGCGGCCCTTTCGGCAACTTCAATGGCGTGCTGCTCAGCTCCGTTTCCTTGAGTCGGGACTCGTACTTGTAGACCCCAGAGTCCTGCTTGGTAAGCACCGAAACGTAGCGGGCTTCGACGATCTTTGCCCGCAGGCCCTCCACGGCAATGGCCTCGAGCTGCGGGTTCACGGCGACGATCCCCACCTTACGGGTGGCTCCGCGTGCTATGAAATCCAGGGAATCCGTGGTTTTGATGCCCACCAGGTAGTCGGCGCTGGATACCAGGGTGGTCGCCCTCGCCGCCACGCTACGGCCACTGCCCGGCTCGAAAACTTGCGTGTAGAGATCCAGGGTGTAGGTTGCTGGTGCAAAGCCCGATAGGTCCACCGGGAAGATCACCCGGCCTGAGTCGTCCGTCTGCATGTCGGCGAGGGATTCCGAATAGCCCTCCTTGGCCTTGCGCGGATCGGAGAAACGGTAGTCCGCCCAGCTCGCAAAGGCCGGCACCGCCGGCCGCAGTTGCAGGCTGGCACTCACGCGCCGGTGGTCGGCAGGAGTACCGTAGAGCGTGTCCGCCTGCAGCTCGGCCTTCAGTCCACCGGGCTTGACCCAGCCCTTGGCCTGGGCCGGGACGAAGGCCAGGCGCGTCCGCGTCCGATCCGGCTCAAATTCCTTGACCTGCACGGTGGTGGAGCCCAGGCGCTGCTCCGTGTCCTCTTTCGTGAGATAGAGCTCGGCCGTCCAGGTGCCTGTCGGCGCACTGTCCACCGTGCGGTAGTCCCACTCCAGGAAGCCATCGGCGTCAGCGCGGAGCTTCTGGCGGGCGACGGTTCGACCGCGGGCATCGCTGAGACGTATCTCCAGTGGCATGCCGCTCATATCTCCGTGCCAATCGGCCGTGCGCAGGATGATCCCCAGGTGCATGCGTTCACCAGGGCGGTACAGTCCGCGATCGGAAAAGAGGAAGGCGCTCAGCTCCCCGCCATCGCGCGCATTGGGCGCACCACCCACGTCGAAGCGCGAGTAATCCAACTCGCGATCGCTGCGGTCCATGGGCAAAAAGGAGAAATCGGAGCCATCGCCGGTCATCGCTGTGAAGGCTACGGCGCGTTGCTCGTCGTAGAAGCCGGAAAGTTCCGGGAAATGCACATGCCCGTCCGCGCCCGTCGTCGCCCTGCGCAATACCTCGCCGTTGAGCGCCAGGACCTGTACCATCACCCCTGCCACTGGCTGACCCTTCGCCAGGGATTGCACGAAGACCTCCCAACTCCCGTCAGCGTTACGCTTGGCCAGCAGGCCAAGATCGGTAATGACGATCAGACGACTGTCTCCATCCGATCGCTCGCTGTGGTAGGCGCTGCCTTCGAAGGCATCGGAATCGCCGGGCCAGACCCTGGGTTGCTGGGGATTCCAGGACGCGAGCTCCAACAGGAAGACGCCGTGCTCCCGACCGTTCCGGGCAAGGTAGGGGCCGAGGTCGAAACCGTGGTAATGCAGCTGACCCGGATCATCCGAAGGCAGAGCCACCTCCTCGTGAAAACGCGCGACCAGGTGTTTGCTACCGATTTCCAGGCGCGGGTTCTGGAAATCCCCGCGATTGAGGGCCACGAGATGCTGGAGTTGCTCGGGCTGTAGGCGGCCGATGCGCATCTGTGCCCCCGGGAGGTTACGCGCCACCACCGTTACCTTGCGGTCACCGCCGAGGGTCAGCAGGGCGCCGGAGCCCATGAATTTCAGGAGCTTGGGGTAATCCGGAACCGACACGGTCCGGGTCACGGAGCGTCCCAATTGGTAGCCACCCGCAGCCACCAGGCCGGAGTGGATCTCCACGAACAGACTGCGCCTCGGCGGCGCTTGCAGGCGGAACGCCTGAAGGGTGTCAGCATCCCGCTCGGTGGGCTGCAGATCCAGATTCAGCGACGTCGAACGCTGCAACACCTCCGTCGACACCTCGGAGGCAGACCAGTATCGGTGCTCTCTCCCGTCGGCATCCGTCGCCGGCAACAACCAGACGCGCGTCTGCTTCTGCAGATCCTTGCCCAGCACCGGCGAACTACTCTCCACCAGCAGCGTCTGATGGGGGATACCCTGCTCGTCGTCCACGAGGGTAAGCTTCACCTCGCTCAGGCTCAGACTGTAAAGGCCTGGGATGGTGACCTCACCCTCCTGCGGTTCGGTCGTCGCTGGCCCACCGCGCTGGCTGCGCACTCCCTTGTCGACGGTCAAACGCAGCTTCTGGCTGTCCACCGGTGTCTGCAGACGTTCCGAGCGCACGAAGGCCTGGAGTCCGCGGGCATCGTAGGTGATGACGGCGGGCACCTTCGCGCCGGGCCGGAAAAGATATTTCCAGCGCGCACTGGGGACTTGTTGTTGCAGGTGGACGGCCTTGGCGAGACTCTCCGGAGCGACGGGATAATTGAACTTCAGCGTGAAAAGTGCCGACTTGTTCAAGGGATTTTCGGAATCCTGATAGAACTCCTCCTTCTCTATGCGGTAGCCGAAAGGCTCGGTGCGGAACTCGTAGCGCGTCTTGTTCAGGAGCGCACCACGGCGCAGGGCCTTTTCCGCGTCGATGCGCAGGCGAAACTTTTGTCCGACGGGCCAGTCCGCTTGCGGCGTGAAGCTGAGCCGATCATCGCCTTCCCAGCGCCATTGGCCGGCAATGCGCGGCTGTAGTTCGAGGCCCGGGCCCGCGACCTTGTCTACCTGGGCGAGGGGCGCCGCCGACTCCGAGAATCGCAGGATGAGCGGATGGACTTCCACGGGCGTCTTGCCATAGTTCGTCACCTCCGGCGCCTGTATCTGGACGGTGACTCCCTTTACTTGCGGGCGGTGGCTATACCAACGATAACCGCGCTCGGCGCCGAAACCCATGGCCAGCAACAGCAACGCCACCACCGCGACGGTAAAGGGCCGACGGCAAAGCCCCTGCCAGAGCTTCTGGAGCCACCGCGGTCCGATCCAGTGGATCTGCCCGAAAAGCATTATCCACAGGCTTTTCAGCCCATTCCAGAAGCGGCGGAGGATTCTTCCCACGCCCGCACTACGCGGACCCTCGGGCGTTACGGAATCTGGAGATCTTTTCTGCTGTTCGTCCACGCGCGGTGCCCCCTTCCTCGTCCCTAAGCAAATCCAAAGGCGGCCGCAGACGGCCAACACGAACGCGGCACAGGGTCAGTGGGCCGCGCAGAGCGCGTGCTCCGCCGACCACGGGCGGAAATTGGATACAGGATCGAAAACAGGGACTCATGCGAAGTGCAAAGCGACGGTGGCCCTGCCGAGAATCGGGCAGAAAGAGGCGCATCGCCCATAACCCGTATGCACCGATACTGGAGCCCCTCGGCACAACGCCAAACACGAAGGCCCGACAGGACAGACCTTGCAACCATGGTAGGCACGTCTTCGCTCCCTCATATATTTGCGATGTAGCGTAATGGACGCGCTGCTCCGGCGTCAAGGGCCGGCCTGCCGCCGTCCCCGCCCTTGCGGATGGGCGCCGGGACAAGCAAAATAACGGCATGTATACATTGCCGGTAGCCCGCGTGTTCCACGCGCTTGCACCCTCAAAGTCCGTGAAGAGGTTTCATTAATCTTATGCCAGCCAATCCTCAGGCTCTGGAGCAGGACGATAGTCCCTATTGCTGCTGCTCGGCGGCCACCTTCAACGAGATTCTCGAAAAACAACGGGCCAATCCCCTGCCCTTCATGGAGCTCTTGATGGTCCATGCCGGCTGCGGAAGCGGTTGCGGCAGTTGCATCGAAGAGCTGGAAGTCTTCCTCCGCGATCACGACGCTTACGTCGAGGATTGAATCCTCCCTGCGCCTTCCGCTCTCCCCGGTGGCTGCCCAACGGCCACGGTGAGACCCTGTGGGCGCCCTTCCTGGCTCGCGCACCCCGGCCGCAGTATCGGCGGGAGATCTGGACTACGCCCGACGCCGACCGCCTCGCCGTGGACTGGATCGACGGTCGCGCAGACGCACCCATCGTCGCACTCTTCCACGGCCTTGCCAGCAGCAGCCGTGGTCACTACGCGCGCGCCTTTGCCGAGTGCCTTGGCCGCCGCGGCTGGAATGGCGCTCTGGTGAATTTTCGCGGCTGCGGTGGCCTCGACAATCTGCGACCGCGCGCCTACCACGCCGGTGACAGCGCTGAACTGCGCTGGATCATGGCCACCCTGGCGGAACGCTTTCCAGACCGCATACGCTTTGCCGCCGGTGTTTCCCTGGGTGGCAACGTGCTCCTCAAGTATCTGGGGGAGGACGGGGCCGCCGTGCCCTTGCGCGCCGCCGCCGCCGTCTGTGCGCCCATCGATCTCACGGCCACGGCAATGCACCTGGATGCGCCACAGAACCGGATCTATGCCGCTTTCTTTCTGCGCACCCTGAAGGCCAGTATGGGCCGTTACCGCCGCCGTTTTCCACAGATGGCCGACTGGCAGGCGGTTCGCAAGGCCCGCAGCCTGCGCGAGTTCGACGATGCCTTCACCGCTCCGGTCCACGGCTTCGCCGATGCCCTGAGCTTCTGGCGCGAAGCTTCTGCCGGACCGGTACTGCAGGACATCGCCGTACCCACTTGGTTGCTCCACAGCGCCAATGATCCTATCGTACCGGTGGATAGCGTCCGCTCCTGGCCCAAAAGCCCCACGGTTACGCCCTGTATAACCGATCATGGCGGACATGTGGGCTACGTCAGTGGCACTTTTCCGGGTCACCTCCGTTGGCTCGCCGAGAGCCTCATCGCGTTTTTTGCGGGACACTTGCACCATGAGTAAGGGTAAACACAGTCACAGCAATGCGCCACGGCTTCGCATCCTCCTCGCCGAAGCCATCGCCATGGGGCCGGGCAAGGCCGAACTACTGCGCGCAATCCGCGAGCACGGATCCATATCCGCGGCAGCGCGCGCCATGGGCATGAGCTATCGCCGTGCCTGGCTTCTGGTGGACACCATGAATCGCTCCTTCATTGAACCCTTGGTGGGCACGGCAACGGGGGGCAGCCGCGGGGGTGGTGCCCGCCTGACCCCTCTGGGTATGGATGTACTGCGTCGCTATGCCGCCATGGAACAAAAGGCACAAGCCGTCTTGCAGGAGGATATGGACGACTTTCGCCGCCTGCTGCGACCCGATGGGCCACTTCCGGCCAGCACGGAGGACCCGTCCGCGTGAAAAATCTGCTCCGCGAAATCCTCTGCAGTCGTGTCTACGACGTCGCTCGGGAGACCCCCCTGGAGGCCGCACCCAAGCTCTCGGCACGACTGCAGCGGCAGGTGCTCTTCAAGCGCGAGGATCTGCAGCCCATCTTCAGCTTCAAGATTCGCGGAGCCTACAACCGCATGGCGCACCTCAGCGCCGAGGAGCGTGCACGGGGGGTCATAGCCGCCAGTGCCGGTAACCACGCCCAGGGTGTCGCCTGGGGAGCCCGCAGCCTCGGGATCGATGCCGTCATCGTCATGCCGCGCACCACCCCCGACATCAAGATTCAAGCGGTGCGCAATGCCGGTGCCGAAGTGATCCTGCACGGCGACAATTATTCCGACGCCCAGCTGCACTGTAACCGTTTGATCGAAGAGACCGGCATGGTCTTCATCCACCCCTTCGACGATCCACTGGTCATCGCCGGTCAGGGTACGGTGGGTGCAGAGATACTGCGCCAGCACGGCGAGGGTCTGGACGCCATTTTCGTACCCGTCGGCGGCGGAGGTCTCATCGCAGGTATCGCCGCGTATCTCAAGGCCATCGTGCCGGAACTGCGCATCATCGGTGTCGAGCCCTTCGAGGCCGATGCCATGTACCGTTCCCTGCAGGCGGATACGCGCATTGCTCTGGATCAGGTGGGCATCTTTGCCGATGGTGTTGCCGTGCGCCAGGTGGGCAAACACACCTTTGCCCTGTGCCGTCAGTATGTGGACGAGATCGTCCGGGTCAGCAACGACGAGATCTGTGCCGCCATCAAGGATGTCTTCGAAGAAACGCGGAGCATCATGGAGCCCGCCGGGGCCTTGGCGGTTGCTGGCCTCAAGCGCAAAGCCGCCGAGGCAGCGCCATCCCGCGGTGCCTGGGTGGCCATTCTCTCCGGTGCCAACATGAACTTCGACCGACTGCGCTTCATTGCCGAGCGCACCGAGATCGGCGAAAACCGCGAAGCCCTGTTTGCCGTGACCATCCCGGAGCAGCCCGGTGCGTTCCGCGCCTTCTGTGCTGCCATCGGTCGCGAGCGTGTCATCACCGAGTTCAATTATCGCCTGCACCGGCGCGACGAGGCCCAGATCTTCGTGGGCGTGGCCGTGCGCGACCGCGAGGATGCCCAAAATCTCCTGCGCGGACTACAGGCCTTGGGGCATCGCGCCTCGGATCTTTCGGACGACGAATTGGCCAAGCTGCACATCCGCCACATGGTGGGCGGCCACGCCCGCGCCGCACGGCACGAGCGCGTATTTCGCTTCGAATTTCCGGAACGACCGGGCGCGCTCATGGATTTTTTGGAGAAGACCGGTGGGCGCTGGAACATCAGCCTCTTCCACTACCGCAACAACGGTGTCGACTTTGGCCGGGTGCTGGCGGGTTTCGAGGTGGACCCCAGCGAGGCCGAGGATTTTGCGCGGATGCTCGCATCCCTGAATCTACCCTACGCCGAAGAGACGGAAAACCTTGCCTATCGATTCTTCCTGGACCAGGGCGATGCGGACGGCGAAGCGGCGGACTCCCAGCCGTGCTCTACCCCGTCCCTAGTGGTCGCGGGCGAACATCAAGCGTAGGGATTCGCCGATGCCTTGAGCCATGCCCTGCCAGCGACGCGCCAGATCGGGCTCCAGATGGTCGGTCATGGTCTCCTGAAAAAGGGCCAGCCAGTCGTCCACCAGCGCGTTACTGAGCCCGAGGGGCGCGTGCTTGTCGCCCAGGGCATAGCGAAAGTCACGGTAGGGTAGCCCACCCATGACCGTCCACCAGTAGTGGGTGAGGCGCTCCTTGTGGAGATCCCAGTCGGCGACCACGGAAAAGGGCTCCGCCAGCGTCGGATGGTGCTGGATACGCTCATAGAAATCGTCCACCACCGCGCGAATGGTGGGCAGCCCGATCTTGTCGCAGAGGGGCTCGAGGCGGCGTTTGGGCAGGACGGAAGGATCGTTGGCCATGGCAAGGCACTCCCAGCTAGTCGACCCCTCCATTCTACGCCGTCTGCAGCAAAGGCCCTAGCCCAGGTAGTCCGGCATCTTCGTAGCATCCCGCCGATGGGCACGCCCAGCCAGGCGCAGGCCAAGGGTGACCAACACCGCCAGCCCAAGATTCAACAGCAGGGCGTAAATCCCGACGTAGGCCGGGATACTCCAGTTGCCGAGATGGAGGGTATAGACCGACTTTTGGAACCCTGTCAGGGACAAGGCCCAGATACCCCAACCCATACCCACCAGCCATCCCACGAGCAGGGCACGGGGATCGAACCAGCGCGTATACAGCCCACCGGCAATGGCGGGCAGGGTCTGCAGGATGAGGATACCCCCCATGAGTTGCAGCTGGATGGCAAATTGCAGGGGCAGGAAAAGTATGAACAGGAGCGCCCCGAACTTCACCACCAGAGACATCCATTTCGCCATCTGGGTCTCTTCGTGGGGCGAACACTGGGGGCGCAGGTACGCCTTGTAGAGATTGCGGGTGAAAAGATTGGCCGCCGCTATGGACATGATGGAGGCAGGCACCAGGGCGCCGATGGCCACCGCCGCGAGCCCCAAGCCCGCGAACCACTGCGGGAAGAAGTGCAGGAGTAGGCCAGGCATGGCAAATTGCGGGCCAAAACTCTGAAAGTACGGTGCCAGGTCCGGCAGTTTGGGCAGATCCGCCGCCTGCGCCATGAAGCCCAGCAGCGCGACGAGGCCAAGTACGAGGGAATAGGCGGGCAGGAAGACCCAATTCCAGCGGAGAACCTCGGTGCCCCGTGCCGAAAGCACGGCCGTGGTCGCGTGGGGGTAGAACATGAGTGCCATGGCCGAACCGAGCGCGAGCGTCACATAAAAGCTTTGCAAACCCAATTGCCCACCGTGGGCTGCCGGTAGCAGGAGATGATCTACGGGAACCTTGGCAAAGATGGCGGCAAAACCGCCGAGCTTCATGGGCAGCACGACGATGAGGGCGAAGATGGTGATGTACACCAGCACATCCTTGACAACAGCGATCATGGCCGGGGCCCGCAAGCCGCTGAGATAGGTAAAAACCGCAAGCACCGCAAAGGCGACCAGCAAGGGAATCTCCCCCAACCAGCCCGGCCCCGTGGATAAACCCAAGGCGGCAATAACCACCTGAATCCCCACTAGCTGCAGGGCGATGTAGGGCATGGTGGCGATAAAGCCCGTGGCCGCCACGGCAAAGGCCAGCAGCGGACTGTCGTAGCGGCCAGCGACGAAATCGGCAGCGGTGACAAAGCCGTGCCGATGTGCCACCGCCCACAAGCGCGGCAGGATGGCAAAAACCAGGGGATAGACGAGCACCGTATAGGGCAAGGCGAAGAAACCCAGGGCACCGGCACCAAAAACCAGGGCCGGAACGGCTATGAAGGTGTACGCGGTATAGAGGTCTCCACCGATAAGAAACCAGGTTATCCACCTACCAAAGCGTCGACCACCCAGGCCCCATTCGTGCAGCTCCCGTAGATCGCCACTTTGCCAACGGGCGGCGCGCAAACCGATCCAGGTCACCAGCGCAAAACAAGCCAAAAACACCCCTATGGTCCAAAAGTGCATGTCAGGATCCGCGGCGGCGACGGCGCAGGCGCCAATAAACCGCGCCCAGGAAAACACTGCAGAGCGGCACCCACAGCAGCTGCCACCAGTAAAAAAACGGAATTCCCCAGAGCTCTGGTTCAACTCGATTGTAAAAAGGAACCATGAGAACCGCTACGCAAGGAATGGCCAGCAGGACCATATCCAGCCAGCGCAAACGGTGCGGATGTCGCGATAGGGGCGATGTTTTCGTGTCGTTCATGGGTGATCCACAGTAGAGTTCCGGATACGTATGCAGTGACTACGGTAGGCCATTTGCCCCTTTCAAGACAAGGGAAAAACGGACGCGTTGCCGCACAAAAGGCTTTACACTGATAGGCGAGCCCCACAGCAAAGGAGGTCCAAGTGAACGATTCCGTCCTTATCCTCACCATCAACGACTGCCCGGGACACACCATTGCCCGCGTCATCGGCCCCGTCTACGGTACCAGTGTGCGCTCGCGTACCATCGTCGGCAATTTCCTCGGTGGCGTGCGCGCCATATTCGGCGGCAAACAGAGCGGTTTTACCCAACTCATCAATCAGAATCGTGACGATGCCCTCGCCGCACTGGCGGAACATGCCCGGAGTCTGGGGGCGAACGCTGTCCTTGGCATGCGTTTCGATTCGGGTGAATTCGACTCGGGACAAGGTCAGGCCATGAACGAAATTACCGCCTACGGCACCGCCGTCGTGGTTACTCCCATATCGACATGATCCACGGAGAAACCAGCAACGCATTGAGAACACATTGTTTCGACATGGGCAATCCCGTAAGCTTATTTTTCCACCAGCACTCGTAGAGGATGATAGCATGAGCATTGCAAGCTTTATCGTATTTCTGCTGATCGGTGCCGTTGCTGGTTGGCTTGCCGGTTTACTCATCCGTGGCCGGGGCTTCGGCCTCATCGGTGATATCGTGGTTGGTATCATCGGCGCCTTCGTCGGTGGTTTCCTGCTGACGGCCCTTGGACTAGCGGGACTCTTCGGTGCCGGGATCATCGGTGCCATCGTGGTTGCCACCATCGGCGCGGCCGTGCTGCTTTTCATCATCAAGCTCATCAAGCGAGCCTGAGCTTTACTGTCGGGAAAAGGCCAAGGGGGCTTGGTCTTTTCCCCAAGGCGTTCTATGTATAGGGATGTATCTCACGCCGTGGAGCGCTCATGTATTCCTGCCAAGCCCAACGCGACCCCCACACCGGCATCGTTCACCTCGACGGCGAGCCGATGGTCTTCCACTGCAACCACTACAATCGCTTCTTGCAACTCGTGGTGGAGGATTGCCACTACATCCAACACGAGCCTATCTTGCAAGATTCGGCAGCAGAGATCGCCCATCGCCAGATGAGCGCCCTGTTTCAGGAGCATCCGGACTGGACGACAGCTCAGCGCCTTGCTGCAGCGAGTGAACGTTACCGTTACTGCGGATTTGGTGATCTCGACCTGGCTCCCGCCAGCGGCGGCCTTACGCCTGCCCCCCTGCGCCTGTCCGAGCAGCACTCCCACTACGGTTGCGCACTGCGTCTCAATTACGGGGCGCGGCGTAAACCCGGGGAATTCTTCGACCTGGGCTTTGCCGTTGGTGCCGTCGCTGCCAGTCTCGATACCGCGGTCCGCGGTCGTATCGCGAGCCGCGCCGGTGAGGAACCTATCTCCATGGGTGGCACTCAGAGTCAGTTTCTGCTCTTCCCGGCAGAACCGCCAGAGCGCTTCCCGCTGGACACAGCGCAACCCGCGCCGGCAGAACTTCCGAAGGGCGCCGAAGCCGTGCCCGAGCGCAGCTTTGCCCTGCACGTCGACGAAGATGCCATCATCGCGGCGGTGGCTTCGTTGCCCTTGGTGGGCGACGAGCAGGGCCTCGTACCGGCCTTCGGGGTGACCCTGACCCGTCACTATGCCGACTACTACAACCTCGTGTCCTTCCGCTTCGAGCGTGCCCTGGCCGAAGCGCTGCGCACCCACAAGTACCTGGGCGAGATGCTCTGGTACGAATATCCCAGCCTCTTTTTCTACAAGGATAAGTTCAGTCACCTGCAAGGTCACGCGCTCGCCCGCACCCTGCTCATCGAGGCCGGCCACATCTGTGGGTTCAACACCATGGGCGGCATCATGCGCTCCGACCCCTGGTACCAGTTGGTGGTACCCCAACTACGTCAGCGCGAAGACTGGCTGGCGGGCATCGTCGCCTGCATCAATGCCCTGGGCTGGGGCGTGTGGCGAATTGCCGAGATCATCCCCAACGAGCGCCTCGTGCTGCGGGCCTGGTACCCGTACGAATCCCTCGGACACCTGCGTGCCTTTGGGCGCTCCGAGCACCCCATCGATTACCTAATGACCGGCATCGCCGCCTCTTTGATGAACCTGCTCTACACCGCCGACATCACCCAAAAGCCGGATCTCACCCTGGAGTTCTACTACCAGGTCAATCGCTCCAAGGAGGGATTTTGGGGTCATCAGACGCGCTGTGTGGCCATGGGCGATCCCTACTCTGAGGTGGTGGTGGAACGCAATCTGCTCTGAGGGCTGCGCTCGGGTGACCGCCAGGACGTCCCTTGGCCGTCTCTGCGCGCCCCTTACCAAACGCCGTAACCGCGAGCCTGGGATAAGGCAAGCGGGTGCTGCACGCGGATGGCACGCAAAAGCCAGAAGCGCGGGAAGGTGAACACGGAGGGCATTCATCCCCGCATACCCACTACGCGTGCATCTTTGGACTTCGGCCTGGCCTTGCCGCACCGTCGCTTGTCGCGCACTGCACGCCCGCGGATAATTCACTTTACGGACAGATGCTTAGCCGTCTGCTGAGACCATCCATGGTGAACCGTGCAGAATAACTGTCGACACTTGGCCACAGGACTACCACCCGCATACCGCGCAAAAGCACCCGCAATCCGCGTCCGGACCATCAACCAGGCTATGGCGTAAAAATTGCTTTGTGCATATTGGCAGGTCTGCTGGCACCGATGGGCAGACGCTGCCGACAAACGGGGATACCTTCCCTGAAGGAGAAAAATCGTGTACCGCAAACACCGAATCCTCATTGCGACCATGCTGTCCACGGGCTTCCTCGTTGGCACCGCAGCGCAGGCAGACCCCCTGGATTTCAGTTTGAATCTGGGAGGGCCCGGATACAGCGTAGGGTTCTCGAATTATCCACAGTATTACTACCTCGCGCCGCCACAGCCCTATGTTTCCTGGTACTCGCCGCCGCTCTACGCCCAATACGAGTTGTGGTACTACTACCCACAGGTCTACTACGAGTACTATCCCGCACCGCCGCCTCCGCCTCCGCCCGGCGCACCACCGCCACCAGCCCCGCCGCCCGGCGCACCGCCACCACCGCCACCGGGGGCCTTTTTCAGTGCGCTGGGGGTGGCACCGCCGCCTCCGCCTCCACCGGGTGCCCCGCCCCCACCTCCGCCGGGGCAACCCGGTGGGCCTGGCGGGCCTCCTCCCGGTGGACCTGGTGGACCCCCTCCCGGCGGACCCGGTGGGCCCCCTC
>Ga0315298_1000372_pt1 | contig 87812 bp, 74 predicted proteins | sample WHS_1_MG_FD_203077 | JGI IMG/M metagenome (GOLD analysis project Ga0315298, IMG submission 203077) | Extremophilic microbial mat communities from Washburn Hot Springs, YNP, Wyoming, USA - WHS_1_MG | ecosystem: Environmental > Aquatic > Thermal springs > Hot (42-90C) | place: USA: Wyoming...
TTCTATTTTGTCCGTGAAATAGCGTAAATGCCAAACAATCGTTTTGAAACTCTTTATCTGTTTTCCAGCCATCATTAGGATACAAAAATTGGTCTCTGTCATTGAGCCAAGTGGCTTCGATGCAATGGCGGACGGAGTAATAAATTCCAACTTCAATTAGATTACCATCTGTAACCCAAGAGCCTCTTGGATGTGGTAATTGATTTTTTTCGTTTATAATAAAAACAAAATTAGTATTTTGAAAATCATTTCCTTTTGCTGAAATAAAACCAATATTAATTTTGTGAGGTTTATTTCTTGACAATATTAGCCAATCATTAATTGATTTTTTTTCTTCATCAATATAGAATGTTTTAGTATAAATAAATACAGCATTTTCATTATATACATCTGCAGAGGTAGTTTTAAAATGTTCCTTTTCGCTTGTATCCCAAATAAAAAAACCAATTGGGAATTTACCTTTAACATTATCAAAAGTACTTGCAGGCACAACAAAAAGACTTTTAAGTTTAGCTTTGTACATAGATCTAAATTCTTCAAAATTTGGAGCTTGTAAGGTTTTTAATGTTGAGAATTGTGCAACTAAAACTTCTGGAATTTCGCAATAAATTCTTGTCAAAAATTGCACATATAACTCTCTTCCGGCAATTCCAATTTTGCTTTGATACTTTTTGTACATTACAGTTTGTACAGCTACATCTTTCTTATTTTCCTTATGACCAGTTATGGTTGCAGTACTAGCAGCCTCAGCATAAGGAGGATTAATATAAACCACTAACTTTTTTCGTTTTTTTGGATTGTTAATTATATCTTGTAATGGTCGTGGTAGTTTGGAGAAGTCGTCATTAAGAAAGTCAAACTGAAAAACGTGGTCGTCCAATAAGTTTGCTCCGTTTTTTATACGGTCGTGCATTACTTCAACGTCTTGGCTGTCCAAAGTTGAAGCCCAAACATTGTATTTATTGGTTAATCCGTGTAGGAGGTTTCCGGTACCGGCAGCACAGTCCCAAACATAATATTCATCTTGCCAGTCTTCACCTAAAACGTCTGTCAAGTATTTTTGTGAAAGTTCTACCCAAATCTGCGGAGTAAAGAAACTCCCTTTTCTTTCTCTTATATCTTGTGGAACAAGTAAATCTCTTCTTTCAACAATATAGTCCCAATATTCTTCTTTAGGCGGTCGGTCGTATTTGTTCCAAAATTGTGTATGCGCCACTTGTTTGTCTGTGAACTCAGTCCGTTTACTGCTGAACATTCCTGCTTCATCCAATTTTCGGTCAAGTTCGTAATGGTCGTGTCGGAGTAATACAAATAGCTTTTCTTTGAGCGTGTTGTTTTCTTGTGAAAGTAAGTCAGCAAGATAAAAGTCACCGTCAATAATTCCCATTTTCTTAGCAATGTCCCAATTTACTCCAATGGTTGGTTTTACCGCTTGTAGCCATTTGTTGTAAATGACCATAAAATTGTTTTTGTCAATCTTGGTCTTTGTCAAGCCGAATTTGCCAACTATGAAATTCTTTTTGATAAATTTCTTCAGTTCTCGGTCATCATTTAGAAAGTTAAAAAGCAAAGCTTTGTTGTCAATTACCGTTTTTACTTTCTCGTGAATGAGTTTAAATTCTTTAGTGTCGTAGTTTGACGGGGTTACGTTCCAGTTAAAGTCGTTTATGTAAAAAACTTCGTGAATGTCGTTGTAGGGTATGAAAGCAATTTTTTCTCCGTCAAATGCTCCTAACATTGCTGGAGGTAAAAACTTGTCAAAAGTCCTTGCTTTGCCAATTGTCAATATGAGTTGAACGATTGATTTGTAAATGTCTGACGAACCTTTTTTAGCTTCTGCCCAAAGTAAAGATTCCTGCTCAAAAAGTTCTTTTGGGCTTTGGTGCATACAAACACAAAAGTCCACGTTGCCAATTATTTTGGTGCAGTCGTATATCCAAAAGTAGTCTTGAGCTACTTTGTTTTTCAATTCTTCTTCTCTTATGTTTTGATACTTCATTTTTCGTCTATGTTCGTCTGTTTCGGTGTCTTCTTACAATTGGTGCTAACATCTATGTATACGCCACTCAAATTGTATATACACCATAGTGTGGCGCACATAGTTGCCTTATTAGTATGCTGTATTTGCTTTATATATCTAATTTATCTAACGGGTTTTTCATCTGATCAAAATTGTTTGTTGTAATAGGTGTATCTATTTCAGTCGTCTTACTATTCGAATGTCCAAGTAACGTTTGTATGTACCTACTCTCAGTTTCCTTTTCAAGTAAATGTGTTGCAAAACTATGACGGAAGGGTTGGACAGTTATTCTTTTTTATCTCTGTTTGCTGAACAGCTATTCTTAATATGTTTTGTATGCTTCTATCAGCCTACTGACCTCCTTTTTTGCCTTCAAACAACCAAACCATTCTGTTGGTTTATATTCCTTAAAATATTTGCGTAAAAGTAATAAAGTTTTTGTGTCTAACAAAGTATAACGGTCTTTTTTCTTTACTTTGTGTAATTTTAATTTGCATCCCATCACTATTAATATTGATCAAAATTAACTAATAAATGCAACTTGATGAGAGGAGAAAAGAAAGAATATTTTTTCAAGGCAAAGTGAAACCACAGGTTCACTATCTACATACCATGACTAGCGATAATGGAAAAGAATTTGGCGAACATAAAACAATAAGCCAGATGGTAGGAATTGATTTCTTCTTCGCAAAACCTTATCATTCATGGGAACGAGGAGCTAATGAAAATGCCGATGGACTTATTCGACCGTATTTTCACAAAGGAATTTCATTCGAAAAATGACTGATAAAGACATCCAATATGTTCAACACAAGCTAAACAACAGACCAAGAAAAAATGGGCGTTTTTTATCACCAATGGATTTTTATCCTTAAGGTGGGTTCTAAAAATTCAATTTGCTTTTGCTATTCCTCCTGATCCTCACCACCAATCTGTTCATGCGTTGTTCCATTAATCCACCTATTGTGCAAACCGAACAAAAAGCCAAACTTGTTTGCACTTTGTTGAGGTGCAGCCAAGATGAATTATTTAAAGGTATTGAAAGAATGAGCTCATGATTCAAAATATCAAAAATAAAATTGATCTTTGCAATAAAAAAATGATGTCACTCCATTTCTTACAAACCGTTGCTTATGGCTGGATAGCGCTTGCCGTGGTGGTTCATGTTGTCATGTTTTATGTCACGGCGCCTTTTGGTCGTCATACCTCTGAAAAATGGGGCATTTCCATCAACAACAAGTGGGGCTGGTTTCTCATGGAATCTCCTTCCTTATTTATCATGATTTTCTTCTTGTCAGAAAACCTGCGAGTTATGCATGGATATTCGTGGGTTTTATTTCTTTTGTGGATTGTCCATTATCTGAATCGAAGTATTATTTATCCTATTCGTATTCGTTCGACCCCAAAAAAAATGCCTTTGGTGATTATGTTGAGCGCCATTTTTTTCAATGTGGTTAATGCATCTTTAAATGGAAGTTATTTGGCCTATTTCGCCCCGTCATCAAAGTATGATGCTCAATGGTTCCTATCCATTCATTTTATGGTTGGAATGGTGATGTTTGTGTTGGGGATGTATATCAACCTGAAAGCAGATCATTTGCTGATTCATCTAAGAAAACCCAATGAAACAGGCTACAAGATTCCTCATGGTTTTTTGTTTGAATATGTTTCGTCACCAAACCTTTTGGGCGAAGTGATTGAATGGTCAGGCTTTGCCATAATGGCTTGGAATCTTCCTGCATTCACCTTTATGATTTGGACTTTTGCCAACCTTGTCCCTCGTGCCAAGAACCATCATGACTGGTATTTGAGTCATTTCCCTGATTATCCGCGACAAAGAAAGATTATTTTCCCTTTTTTGTTTTGAATTGGCTTCTTCCTGGCTGTCAGTTGATGCAGTTGAGCAATGAATACAGGATCGATAAAATGCATAAAAAAACCAAATTTCAGCGGAATAGTTGACAAAAAAATAGAATGGCTTACCAAAATAGTGTTCATTGAAAAAGCTTATATTTCTGATCAACAGTGATAACCGTTTTTGAAATCAAGGCATTTTAGGGTTGTTAATTCGTTTATTGTATGACTGCTTATGCAGAAACGCAATGACGAATGGGTTTTGGCAGCTTTTTGTTGAGATTGAATTGGTGATAGAGCAAAAATTAATAAATTCGCAAATACTAAATATCTCAACACAAGCGTTTATAAAAAAAATCGTCTATATTTGTTGAACCGACTTTCTCGTCAAGGTGAGTCATTTATTTAATGAAAATCATTTCCTCATTTTCAATTTTTTTGATGAGGAATAAAAGGACGAAAGTGGTGAGATGGTTCTTTCCTTCATTGGAAATTTTGATTCGTGCAATACATCTAACGACCAAAATAATCATATACAATGAGACGCACTGTTTTTTTTATCGCTCTTTGGGTAAAAATCATGATTGTGTCTGCTCATTCTTATCAGCAGACGCAGGATTTACGAGATTCATTGATTTCGTATGCCAAAACGTTGCTCAACAAACCATATCGTTCAGGGTCCAAAGGTCCTAACGGATTTGATTGTAGCGGGTTCACTCATTTTGTTTTTCAACGTTTTGGTGTGCCTCTCGGCGAATCGTCACGTGATCAGGTTTATGACGGTGCTGAGGTCTCTCCTAATCAATTGAAAAAAGGCGATTTAGTCTTTTTCAAAGGGACTAATAGTCAAAGAGATCGCATTGGGCACGTGGGAATTGTTACAAGCAAGGGGAGTGATGGCAGTTTTAATTTTATTCATGCTGCTTTTGATGGTGGTGTTCGTATTGACAATAGCGCTGAACCTTATTATGCAAAACGATTTGTTACCGCATGTTGCGTGTTGTCCCATGATAGTTTGTATCATTTTCACGAAGTCAATGTGCCAGCTTCATCCGATTTGTTGGTTTATGGCGACGACAATCCTGTTGAATTGGCTGATGTACAATATCATAAAGTCAAGAGAGGAGAATCGCTCTATTTGTTGGCTCATAAATATCACGTTACCGAAAATGAATTAAAACAATGGAATCATATTACCGATAACACCATTCAACCCGGCGAAAAGATTATTGTCAAAGATAGTGGTTCATCGGTCAATGAATCCTCTTCGGAGACGGAACATGTGACAAAAAAGATCATTCATCATGTGCGTAGCGGAGAATCCATCTATAGCATTGCTCGTGAGTATCATGTGACCGAGAAACAGATTAAAGAATGGAATCATTTGTCATCAAATAAATTAAAGCCCAGACAAAAATTAGTCATTCGAAAAACAGTTCTTTCATCTGTTTCCCCAAAAAGCAATCGTCAGGAAAATAATAATGTCCGTTCAGTGTCTGCTCATGCTTTGAGCGAAATGCAAAATAACGCTGTTTCAAATGAACAACCGATCATCCATACCGAAACAATCAAAAAAACGCATCGGGTTCGCTCGGGTGAATCGCTCTATTCGATTGCCAGTAAATATCATACAACTGTTAATGCTTTAAAGAAACTCAATCATCTCAAACGTTCAACGCTTCAACCCGGTGAATTGATCGTGGTAGGCACATCAACCAAAAAAGTGAAGGTGATGCCGAAATCAGAAATGACCACGCCCAAGTCGATGGAGATGAAGAAGATGAACACAGAAGAAGCCCTTAGCCATGAAGTTCCGTCAACAACGAATGAGTCAGAAGGTGCCAATAAATCGAATCCAAAAAACGATTCCGTTGCATCGTCTCATCATTTTGTTCTACAATTAAAGGAACATCCTGAACATACTCCCGGCGATGTGAAATTAGATACTTTAACTACCACTTATTCCTCTATCGAAAAACACCTTGTGCAGCCAGGCGAAACTTTTGCATCTATTGCTGAACAATATCATGTCACTATCAATGAATTAAAAGGATGGAACGGAATTCCGTATAGACAAAAAAATCCCGTTGTCGGCAAAGATTTGTTGATTCAAGTTACCAAAAAAGCATTTGTGGTGGTTACAAAACCGGTTCATTCCGCAAAAAAAGAGGGAAATAAAGAACATGCATCTACTTCAGAGTCGAATAGAGCATCCCATTCAAGTGAACAACAGGAGAATGAGCATGTGGTGAAAAAGGGAGAAACGATATATTCCATTGCCAATCAACATCATATGTCAGTGGAATCACTTCGACAGTACAACCATTTGAAACCCAATGTGAAGTTGAAAGAAAATCAGGTTTTGCAGTTAAATCCTTCATCGGAGACAAAAAGCAATCCCATGGCGACTAAAACGTACGTTGTAAAAGCCGGAGATACATTGTCTTCATTAGCAAAGGCTTTTCATATTTCAATCAAAGAATTGAAAGCATTGAATAACTTACCCAAAGATGAGCTTAACATTGGACAGGAATTGTTGTTGCCCGATTCAGTAAAAGAGGTTGAATGATTGAACAACGCTATTTTTTTTGGATTGCTTACAATGGAAGTACTTTTCATGGTTGGCAGAATCAACCTAATGGGCAATCTGTGCAATTTGAATTAGAAAACGCTTTGAACATTCTTTTCCGAAAGCCGATTTGCGTTATTGGCGCCGGAAGAACCGATGCTGGTGTACACGCAAAACAAATGGTGGCGCATGCTGATCTTCCGTTGGTGGACGATGGCGCTAAGTTGCTCAATCAACTGAACGGAATTTTGCCTTCAACCATTTCGATCAATCGTATCCAAAAAGTCCGTTCAGACGCTCATGCCCGATTTGATGCATTGAGCCGAACGTATGAATATTGGATCGTAACACACAAAAATCCTTTTGCTCAACAACTGGCAGGTTCTTTTTATTTCCCGTTGGACTTTCAGGCGATGAATCAAGCTGCGGCTGTTTTAATAGATTATGAAGATTTCACCAGCTTCAGTAAATTGCATTCGGATGTAAAAACGAATGTCTGTCATGTGACGGAAGCTTTTTGGGAACAACGCAATGAATTTTGGGTGTTTACGATTACAGCAAACCGTTTTCTGCGCAACATGGTTCGTGCCATTGTGGGAACATTGCTTTTAGTTGGGCGTGGACAGATCACCCTTGAGGAATTCAGAGCCATTATTGAATCAAAAAATCGATGCAAAGCAGGTCCTTCGGTCAATCCAAACGGCCTTTATTTGGTTCGTGTTGAGTATCCTTCTTCTGTTTTTGAAGACAACCGTTGATTGAAAAGGCGATTATATGATCCGACGAATGGCTCGAAGTGAATGTGAATAGTGACCGGTGAACACGGATCGGATTCCATGATGATCAATGGGAGCAATGTGAACTTCGCCTGAGGCATGGAGCACAAAATGATCGTTGAGCAAAATTCCTACATGACTTATTTTTCCATCGTCGTGATCAAAAAAGACCAAATCACCTCGTTGCGCTTCCGTTAAAAAATGAATGGGGACGCCGATGTTTACTTGTTGACGTGCATTCCGCGGGAGTAAAAGCCCACTCATGGATGCAGCTACCTGAACTAACCCTGAACAATCAATCCCCATGATGCTTTTGCCACCCCATAAGTAAGGTGAATGTAAAAATGGCATGGCGCAATCTGCCAAGTTTAATTTTTCGAACGATGTGGCAAGATGTGCTGAAGGGACACGAAACTTTTTCTCGGCTATTTCAAAAGACTCATTTTTAACATTATAGAAAGGAATGACAGCGCCTCCAGGGAGAGGTATTTTTTCTTCTTTGTCGTTGACAGCATAGCATAATGGTGTTTGTATCACCTGATGTGAAGTTTCACTTAAGAGTTGAAAAAGATTTTCTGTAATGGGAGTCATCATTTTCAGATCAATCCATCCGGTTTCTCCGTCTCGAACGTTTTTTATCAAAGCCCATTTTTCTGTTTGTTGAGTGACTTCAAAATATTCTCCGAAAAGCAATTGCGATAATTGTTCGCTTTCTTCTGCTGCTTCACTGCGTAAGGGCAACAGGCTCATTAAATTAATGCCGTATGAATTCATCGTTGCGTGATAGTTATAAAATATTCATTAACAAGGCTAAATCGTCAATGGTATAAGTTGGTTTTGGGCTGTCAATGGGTTCGTCATGATGATCGGGATTGTAAAAAACCTGATCGATGCCTGCATTCATGGCTCCCACGATGTCAGTTTGAAAATTGTCTCCTATGACCATGCATTCCTTTGGGGAAGCTGAAAGATCTTTCAGCACTTGCGAAAAAAATGCTGTGTCCGGTTTGTGATGTCCAATGTTTTCCGATAGAAAGATTGCCGAAAAAAAAGTAGCTAACCCTGATCGTTCAATTTTTCGATATTGAACTTCTTCAAATCCATTTGAAATGATGGATAATTGATATTTTTCACTCAAGTAGCGAAGCGTTTCGTGGGCATGAGGCATGACCATTGTTTTCTCAGCGCATCGATCTAAGTAAGCTGATCCCATTTCTGATGCCAATGAGCTATTGACGATGCCAAAAGGACGTAATGGCGCTAAAAATCGCTCAGCACTTAGAAACTCTTTTGTGATTTTTTGTTGTCCGTATAAGTTCCACAATGCTTTGTTGTGTTCTTCAAAATAGCTGAAATAATCCTCAAAAGTGCGGTAATAACGCTGAAGCTGATAATCATCAAAAATGTTTTGAAGAGCTTCTTTGGAGTTTTCCTTAAAGTTCCACAAGGTGTCGTCTAAATCGAATAACAAATGAATGTAATGCTTCATAACACAGTCTGTTCGTGCCTTTAATCTGACTACTTGGGCAATATGTCCTTAATGATTTCATTAACTTGAGGAATGACAGCGTGTTCATGGTCGTTGATGATGAGAAAATCTGCCAGCTTCAATAGTTGTTTTTCAGGCAATTGATGTTGCAATCGCTTTAAGATGTCTTCACGTTGCAAATGATCCCTTTGTTCAATGCGTTGAATGCGCTCATCGATCGGTGCAGTAACAACGATGGTTTTGTCCATCAATAAGTAAAAATTACTTTCAAATAAAATGGCTGATTCTAAAAAGACGAGTGGGCTCTTTTGTTGTTGCATCCATTGTGTGAAGTCATTTTTTACAAAAGGATGAACAATTTCATTCAACCGATTGAGTTTGTCGCTCGAGGTAAATACAATGTCAGCTAACTGTTTACGGTCTATGGAGCCATTGATGAAGATGGCGCTGCCAAACGTAGCTTTAATTTGTTTGATGAGATCTTGGTTGAACGTCATCAATTTTTTTGCCTGAGTGTCTGAATCATAAACCGGAAATCCAATCATTTGGATGTAAGTTGCAACGGTTGATTTTCCGCTGCCCATTCCGCCTGTCAATCCTATCTTTATCATTTTGAACTATTTGACTCCAACAGATAATCTACCGTTGCCGGTACAACCTGACAATGCCGTTTATTTAACAAAGGCCCGATGATTTGCACCGCAGCTTTTTTATCTTGTTGAGGATTTAGTGTTTTATAATCGATCACAGCATGATAGTCATTTTTATTTATTTCATTGAATTGAGATATGCCAACAAGACAAGTTACAGTTACCGAAGCAGGGAAAGTGCGCAAGCTAAGATTTTTGGGCATATTGATTGGTTCAATCGGAATTTCAAATTTTTTTTCGGTAAATGGCTCCACATTGGCTTTCAACTTGACAGCAGGGATGTCAACGTGTATGGATTTTGGAATGTTGAGCTGACAAACGATGTTCAATGTATCGCGCACATTTGTAAACTTAACCGGTTGAGTATAAATGGCTCGCATGGTGTCTAACATTTGTTTTTGACCAAACACAGCAATTTGATTTGGGAATAATTGAATGGAGTCGGTCAGCATGTATTGTTGTGCCGGTTCAATGGATCCCGAGAGAAGAATCGGCAGTTGTTTGACATATAATTTGGTAAAAGCAATGACGATCGAATCGGGCGAAAGAGAAATCATCCCCACCGATGAACGCAATTGAGTGCGAATTTTCTTTTCAAATGCATTGGTAAGAATGATGACGTGACGGTTGGTGTCAAATTGTTTTGACAAATCAATTTGAAGCGGATTTAGCCTTTGATGAAACAGATAGGATAGCAAGGCAGATCCTTTGTCTTTGAAGGTAACGGTTAGATGATCGGGTATCTTGTTGTCAATTTGAATGTTGGATGGAATGCCGCTGTAAATTACAGGGATTTCCAGATGCACTTCCTGAAATTGACTTGTTTTGTACAAAAACCACATCAAGGTGGATAAAAGATAAAAAAGCAAAAAAACAAACACTTCTTTTGTATTAAAAGAAGCCTTTGCTTTTTTGCTCCAGCGTATGATCTGCTTTCTAAAGGTATTAGCAGTCATAACTAACCAATTTATTTCGTGTTTTGTGTGTCGGATGCAGTTCCAAAAATTGAATTTTTATCGACACGAACACGTACGTTTTCATCAATTTCGAGCAATACGGAGTCGTCATTAATTTCTTTAATGCGACCATAGATGCCACCTGAAGTGATTACTTTATCACCGACTTTGAGGGAAGCACGAAAATTTTTAATTTCCTTTTGTCGTTTGGATTGAGGACGGATCATGAAAAAGTAAAACACCACAAAGAGCAATACAATCATGATAATGCCCGAAAAATTACCCATGCCACCGGCATTTTCGGCAGCGGGAGCTTGTAGAATGAGAGCTAATTGATTCATAAAATTTACAAATTAATGGATTAAGGTTGGTATGTCAGAAATAATTCGCTACGAGGTTAACTGACTTTTAGTAATTCTCCTTTTTCTCTGAAGTGTTCTACAATTTTATCTAACACTCCATTAACAAAAGTAGCACTTTTTTCGGTACTGTATTGTTTGGCTATTTCAATATATTCATTCAATGTGACATTGATCGGAATGGTGGGAAAACTTTCCAATTCGGCAAGAGCTACCATCATAATGATGACGTCCATGAAAGCAATGCGATCCAATTCCCAATTTTTTGTAAATTCATCAATAAGTTGTCGATTTTGAGCTGCTTTGGTAATGGTGTCCGCAAATAGTTGCCGTGCAAATTCCTGATCTTCCTGATGATTGAACATGGGGAGCAATGGTTGAAATTGTTCTTTGGAAGCTTCAAAACGTTTGATGGTTTTTAAAATAAAACTGATGACAAAATCAATCTCTGTGCACCAATAAATGTTTTGTTCTTCCAACGTTTGCTCCAATAATTCATTTTCTAATATCTCATGTCTGAAAAACTGCCTCCACAATTCTTTATCTGCTTCATAATTGTTTTGACTGCGTTTCATGTAATCATCATAAATGGGTGATTTTATCATTCTTTCATACAACAATTTAATCACTTCCTGATGATTAGCCCACGTAATGTTTTTATCTTTGATAAACCGAACAAATTGTTCGTTTTTTTCTAATTGTTTTATAAATAAGTTATTGGCAAAAAGACGATTGGGCTCTAACTCTTCGTTCGTTGGTCTGAATTTGTGAAGTGCATTATCTATCTTTAATTGAGCATAATGAGTGATCTCAACCGCTAAAAGTAATAGATAAAAATACAATTCGTACGTTTTTTCAAAACTATAAAACAACTCTTTTTCAGCAACTTTGTATTCTTTTTCTCCACTCTTGTAGAATGCGAACATGAGTTGCACAATTTTTATACGGATTAAAATCCTATTTATCATTTTGGTAGCGTCTCTACGATTTCTTTGACAAAGATACTACATAAAATGAAGAGCACCAAACGAGTTCATGAATGATTCATGAAATAGATGACAATCAACAATATATTACCGCGAATCAGATGATCTGACCCTTTTTTCTGTACGTTATTTTATGTGATGCGGTATTCATGGTTTTAATGCTTTTTTATAGGTCTTTCTACATTGTAATGACTTATTTGATCAGAGTTATGATGGAAATTTCGGGAGGCATCCCGATACGTATGGGCACTCCGATATATCCAAGTCCTCTATTGACATAAAGATATTTATTTTGATAAACGTAGAGTCCGTCCCATTGTTTAAACATCCATTCGGCGGGAGACCAGTGGATGCCAAATCGATTGATTCCGAATTGCATGGCATGGGTGTGACCTGATAAGGTTAAAAAAATGGTTGGATAATTGACTGCTTGAGCCATCCAATGATTTGGATCATGAGTCAATAAAATAACAAAGGGGAAATTTTCAATTCCATTCATAGCTTTCGGCAGATTGCCGTAACAGTGAAAAGGTGGTTTACTCCAATTTTGAACTCCTGCAATGGCAATACTGTCATGGTTCTTCACAATAAAAAGATGTTCATCTAAAAGCAATCGGAATCCCATACGACGTTCACGTTGTTCTAAACTGTCAAGATTGGCTTGCTTGGCTTCTTTGGAAGGCCATTTGGTATAATCGCCGTAGTCATGGTTGCCAAGGATGGCTATTTTGCCGTATTGTGCCCGTAATGTGCTAAAGAGAGCAATGTCATTGGGGGTTAGTTCGTTGGCAAAATTATTCATCATATCGCCCGTCATCACGATAAGATCCGGTTTCTCGGCATTGATGGAGTCCACAATGCGTTGCCAGAAACGAGGTTCATGTCCAAGATTTCCTATGTGTAAATCCGATATTTGAATGATTTTAAATCCATTAAATGTTTTGGGCAATTCAGCAATGTGGATGGTGACTCGATCGGTTGTCAGCTCTAATCTTCCTTTGAAAGCGCCATAAATGAAAGCAATGAATGTCACCGAGGCGAGAAATAAACCTATGTAAATGAATAGATGGCGAATAGTAGGAATTATTTTTGACGCTAATCGATCAAGTAGGATAAAAATCGAGAAAATGACTTTGGGAAGATAAACCAGCAGTAACAGCCAGTTGAACCACATAAAAAGCTGAATTTCATCTTCATCGTGGGATGAGCGAACAAGCAAGAATAGTAACAGAATGCCAACTAAGAAAAACGATGCAATGCTTACATGCAAGATAAGGGGCCATTTTTTTTTGAACTGTTTCTTTAGTTCCTGAAAGATGATAAGATCGGGTAAAAAAATGAAAATGAAAAGGATAGCTGTTATTATGAAGGAGGTTCTCATTGCGTTTTTAATTAAATGATTCCTTTGAATGATGGGGAAATGATACTTTTTGGGGATGAAGGGATGCTGCAAAGATAGGCTACTTTACTGGAATGTCAAATGTTTATGGTTTATTTTCATTTGGGTTTAAATAAAAAAAAGCCATCTTCTGAAAGACAGCTTTTTTTAATGAGGAAGGCTTTGGTTTTATTCTTCTGCTTTTGGAGCAATCAGTTTGTAGCCTTTGCCGTGAATGTTGATAATGCCTACATCAGGATCATCTTTCAAGAGTTTTCTGAGTTTGGTGATGTAAACATCCATGCTGCGAGCGTTAAAATAATTGTCGTCGATCCAAATGGTACGTAAAGCAAAATTACGTTCCACCATTTCGTTAATGTTGGAAGCGAGCAACGTCAATAATTCGGTTTCTTTGGTTGTCAATTTTATCTGAGTGTCACCAATGGATAAGATTTGGCGTTGAGTGTCAAAAGTATATTTACCTAAATAGTAAGTATCTTTTTCTTTTACTTTCTTCCCTTTGGTTCGACGCATGATGGCTTCGATACGGAAAATTAATTCTTCCATACTGAAAGGCTTTGAGATATAATCATCTGCACCGGCTTTGAATCCTTCGAGAATATCTTCTTTCATTGTTTTTGCCGTTAAGAAGATAATTGGACAATCCGATTGAAGATTTCTGATATCTTTAGCCAATTCGATTCCGTCTTTTTTTGGCATCATGACATCCAACACACAGATGTCATATTTTTCTTTGGTAAAAGCTTTGTAACCTGCTTCTCCATCAGGTGCCAAATCAGTGTGATACCCTTTTGCTTGCAAATATTCTCGCAGCAACATGCTTAGATTTTCATCATCTTCGCATAACAGAATTTTTGTTTTTTCTTCCATGATTAATTGTTTTTTAGAGTTGGTAATGTAATAATAAATTTGGTTCCTATATTCACTTCGCTTTCCACCTTGATGGTTCCATGATGTGCATCTACAATTTGCTTGACATACGCCAATCCTAATCCGAATCCTTTCACATTGTGAACATTGCCGGTAGGGACTCTGAAAAACTTGTCAAAAATTCGTTTTTGATATTCTTTTTTGATTCCCACTCCGTTGTCTTGAATCGAAATACATAGATTTCCTTTTTCGTTCCATGTTTTAACAGTCAAGACTAAATTGGATGGCGTATATTTTACTGCGTTGTCCATTAAATTGTATAAAACATTGGTAAAATGTGTTTCGTCAACAAGAACGAACGGATCGGTAGCGTTGATTTCTTTTCTTAGTTGTCCGTGTTTTGCCTGTACTTTAATCCAGAAATTATCTAAAATCATGTTTAACAGTTCGTTGACATCTGTTTCTGTCAATTTCAGATTGCCGTTACCCCGTTCAAAGGTTGACATTTGGAGTACTTTTTCAATGTGAAAACTGAGTCGTTTTGTTTCATCTACAATGACTCGGGTGTAATATTTCAGGGTTTCCGGTGTTTTTGAAACGGAAGGATCACCCAACATTTGTGCGGCCAATGAAATGGTCGAAACAGGAGTTTTCAATTCATGTGTCATGTTGCTGACAAAGTCATTTTTGATTTCGTTAAGACGACGTTGACGGAAAATTAATATAATAGACAAAGCACAAGATATCAATAAAATAATAGAAAGAATAGCCCACGGCAGTAAGAGTGACATGGAGTTGAGCAACATACTCCTTTTGGTAGGAAAATAGACGGTCAAGAAGGCTTCATGTGCATTTGCCGGATCGTTGGGAAAAAGGCGTTGCGTGTAGCCTTTAAGATGTGCATCTCCATATAAAGTGGCTAAACTGTCGGAACTTACATAAATCATTTTCCCTTTTCGATCGGTAATTTTGTAATAGTATGGAAGGGAAACGGAGTTGTTCATAAATTCTTCTTGGATCATAGCTGAAAGCTGATCCATATTAATTCGTTGCGTAATCTCTTCATTAATGGCATCGCGCATCCATCGCCAAGCAATGACATCGACCACTTTTTTGGCATGAAGGAATGCGTTGGCAAATCGATTTTGATACATTTGCGAAGTGGCCTGAATGGAAGATTGTCCGTTGGTTCCCGAGATCGAAACTTTTGGTTGGGATTGCATGGAAACCGTGTCCACTGTGTCTTGTACTGTTTGCATTGAATCTGTTAACGCGGCCAACGGAGATCTCATCACACTGGCTAAACCAACCGAACCCATTTCTTGTTTTAAGTATTTTGTAGCTTCCGCTTCTTCTACATCGCGAGCTACTTGATACAAACTACGTTGCACATTCATGTCAAATTGACGTTCCATCAATTGTGACATTTGTGAAATATAACGAAATTGGATGATGACAATACCTAAAAAAGTAAAGCTCATGATTGCTAATAACACCCAAATAATCGTTTTTTTCATAAATTTTCGTCCTTATTTCTGCCTAATTCGTTCGATATTTATTTTCATCAACAAAAATAATGTCAATTTTCACGTTTGGTTTTTACTTAACAAGATTTAACGGATCTAAATTTAACATCTCTATTTTAGTGGGAATTGAATTGGCGTTTTAACGGAGCTTAATGTTAAAAGCAGCCGTTTGTGTTAAAATCAAAGCGGTGATTTAACATTTTACGGGCATGACTGCAAGGCCATGAGCGGATTCAAATGGAAAAAATGGCATTTTTTTCTTGTTGCAGGGTGAATGAAATGCAAGAACGAGTGAATGGGTTATTTTTTATAGGTGAGCATCAGGATCGAACTCATCGGCCATTTTTCCACCTACGACTTGTCAACGGAAGATGATGAGCGGAACGGTAACCGATCGTGTTACGAATAAAGTTCTTTGTTCAAAAATGCTGCTGTGGCTCCTTTTTTATGAGCTGCAATTTCTTCTGGCGTACCAAAAGCGATCACGTATCCTCCATCTTTTCCTCCTTCGGGTCCCATGTCGATGATGTAATCAGCTGATTTGATGATGTCAGGATTGTGCTCAATGACAATGATGCTGTTTCCTTTATCAACCAGTCGATTTAAAACATTCAGTAATACTTTAATGTCTTCAAAATGCAATCCGGTAGTAGGTTCATCAAGCAAGTAAAGGGTTTTTCCCGTATCTTTTTTGGATAATTCAGTGGCTAATTTGATGCGTTGACTTTCGCCACCTGACAGTGTGGACGACGGTTGCCCAAGTTGAATGTATCCAAGACCAACATCTTGCAAGACCTTTAATTTTTGAAGAATGAAAGGGAAGGCGTCAAAAAATTCTACGGCCTGATCAATGGTTAAGTTCAACACGTCAGCAATTGATTTCCCTTTGAATCGCACTTCGAGCGTTTCTCTATTGTACCGTTTGCCTTGACAAGCTTCACATTGAACCCAGACATCGGGAAGAAAATTCATTTCAATGGTTTTGTAGCCATTTCCTTTACATACTTCGCAACGTCCTCCGGGAACATTAAATGAGAATCGTCCCGGTTTGTATCCTCTGATTTTTGCTTCCGGCAATGAGACAAACAACGATCGAATATCTGAAAAAATTCCCGTGTAGGTTGCGGGATTGGATCGAGGTGTTCGTCCGATGGGCGTTTGATCAACTTCAATTACTTTGTCGATGTGCTCTATTCCGCGTATGGAGTCATACGGAAGCGGATCCTGAAGTGAATGATAAAAATGTTGGCTTAGAATAGGATATAAAGTGTCTTTGATTAAAGATGATTTGCCGCTACCTGAAACACCTGTGACACAAAGTAACAAGCCTAATGGAATTTTTACATCAACATTTTTCAGGTTGTTTCCTTTTGCTCCTGTGAGTTCAAGAAAAAGTCCGTTGCCGGTTCGTCTTTTTGACGAGAATTCAATTTTCTTTTTTCCCGTCAGATAATCGACAGTCAATGTAGATTCTTTGTGCATTTCATCAGGTGTTCCTGCAAAAAGGACATTCCCACCTAATCTTCCCGCAAATGGGCCTAAGTCAATGATGTAATCAGCAGCCAGCATCATGTCACGGTCATGTTCAACAACAATGACGGAATTGCCGTTGTCTCTCAATTGTTGCAAAGATCGAATCAGCCGTTCGTTGTCGCGATGGTGAAGTCCAATGCTCGGTTCATCAAGGATGTACAGCACATTCACCAACTGCGATCCGATTTGCGTTGCCAATCGAATGCGTTGACTTTCACCTCCGGAAAGAGACATTGAATTTCGATTGAGCGATAGATAACCCAATCCGACATCCAGCAAAAATTGAAGACGTGTGCGGATCTCTTTGAAAATTTCATTTGAAATGATTTTTTGTTTTGCATTGAGCATGGCGTCAACGTTCAAGATCCATTGATACAAATCGGAGATGTCCATGTCGGACAATTCGGTGATGGTTTTATCGCCTACTTTGTAATGTCTCGATTCGATGTTTAGGCGACTTCCGTGACATTCGGGACAAACGGTTGTTTTTACAAATTGCGAAGCCCATTTTTGCTCTGTCGGTGATGCGTCGCTGTCTTGTTGCAACTCAATGTATTTAATCACTCCTTCGAACGTGGCAAAATAATTGGAATTTCCCAAAACGTTGTTTTTAATATTCAGCGGTTCACTGCTGCCGTTTAAGATTTCATCCAATGCTTCATCGGAAATTTCTGAAATAGGCGTTTTTTCATTGAAACCGTATTTTTCGCCAATGGCATCAATCTGCCAGAAGATTAACGAGTTTTTATGCTTCCCTAATGGCACAATGCCTCCTTGAGCAATGCTTAAGGAGCGATCGGGGATTATTTTGTCAATATCAATTTGGTTGATATACCCGATTCCTTTGCAAGTTGGACAGGCGCCTTGTGGAGAATTGAATGAAAAATGGTTGGGAGACGGATCGCTGTAAGCAATGCCGGAAGTGGGACACATAAATTGTTTACTGAAATGTCGAATCGCATTGGTTGCATAATCCCAGAGCATGATGGTGTTGTTTCCCTGATGCATCCCGATGTCGATGGAGTTTTTCAGTCGATGATGATCTTCTTGATTAACAATAAGTTTGTCAATCACCAATTCAATGTTGTGGTTTTTATAGCGGTCGAGTCGCATGGATGGAACCAATTCTTTGATTTCTCCATCAATGCGTACATGCAAATAGCCTTTCTTGCGAAGTTGTTCAAATAGCTCTTTGTAATGGCCTTTTCTATTGCGGACGATGGGAGCTAATAGATAGATCTTTTTGTTTTGATAATCGGAAAGAATTCGATTCAAAATTTCTTCATCCGTAAACTTAATCATTTTTTCTCCCGTCAGGTATGAATAGGGCTCTCCAATGCGGGCAAACAATAGTCGCAAAAAATCATAGACTTCAGTAATGGTTCCGACGGTGGATCTTGGATTCTTGTTGGTTGTTTTTTGTTCAATGGCAATCACAGGGCTTAAGCCTTTAATGATGTCAACATCGGGACGTTCCAGATTGCCCAAAAAATTGCGGGCATAAGCTGAAAATGTTTCAATGTAACGTCGTTGTCCTTCTGCAAAAAGAGTATCGAATGCTAATGATGATTTTCCACTTCCACTTAATCCTGTAATGACCACAAGGCGGTTGCGCGGAATCATGACATCAATGTTTTTAAGATTATGAACCCGAGCTCCATAGACTTCTATATGAGTTGATTGATGATCGATGGAAGGATTGATTTCTTTCATTTGTGGTTGTTTTTTTGTGCTCATAATGGTTGGTGCTTATCCCCCAAAAAAAGATGGACTTTTTCTTTTATTTCCATTCGGAGAGCATCTTGATTTTTTTTATCAGATTTTCAAATTCATTTGTCCATTCGGATAAAGATGATTTTGTTTCCATGTCAATCTCAAGCAGAAGGTTTCCTTCCACGCAACATTTCATGTTTTCCAGGAGGTCCCGGCAGGCGTTCCACCAAAAATCCGACATCTTGCATCATTCTGCGTATGCTTCCTTTGGCACTGTAGGTTACCAGGATTCCGCTTGGCTTCAGACTTTTGAAAAGTCCAATGAAAAGAGATTTATCCCACATTTCCATTTGTTTGTCCGGAGCAAACGCATCAAAATAAATGAGTGAAAATGCTTCAGTCGGCATGGTGAATCGGGTAAAGTCGGCATGAATTTTATGTAATTGAAAATATGGAGTGATGTCAACAGCCTTATCCCATGCAGCCGAGTGAATTTGATTGAACAACGAAGACGTGTCCATCAGGCAATCTGCATAGTTGAGTTGATTAGCTTCGGCTGCTGTCAACGGAAAGAGTTCGATGGTGGTGTAAAAGCAACGTCGTGCTGCTTTGGATGCAGCCAATGCGGTCAACATTGCATTTAGTCCTGTGCCGAATCCGACTTCGAACACATGCCATTCTTCAAACGGCAAGATGTGTAAACCGGCCTTTAAAAAAACATGATTTGACTCCTGAATGGCTCCGTGTGTAGAATGATAGTGTTCATTCAGTTCGGGTAAATAGAGCGTATGTGAGCCATCTTCAGTCGTTTGCAATATGTATGAACGCATAAGAAGTTTAGCAGAATTTAATCTGCAAAAATAGTGATTAAAAGCCAATTTGGTTTATCATCAGATTGGTGAAACAATGCGTGAATGAAAAACAACTTTTTTTTAAGAATGAAAACAAGAATAAGGAGTTGAAATGGTTATCTTTGCAAAGGAATTTAAATCGTTAAATGTTAACGTCTAAAACACGAGACCTGATTATGAATGATGATAGTACGAATCCGCTTGAATACCTTGTTGCGGAAAAATTACTGAAGGTAAAGGCCATTAAATTACAACCCCATAATCCGTTCATCTGGGCTTCGGGATGGAAATCGCCCATTTACTGTGATAATCGAAAAACACTCTCTTATCCTGATATCCGTAATTTTATTAAAATTGAATTGGCGCGTACCGTTCGAGAACGTTTTGATGAAGCAACTGTTATTGCCGGTGTCGCAACGGGAGCGATTGCTCAAGGAGCCATGGTTGCGGAGGAGTTGGGCTTGCCTTTTATTTATGTTCGTTCAAAACCCAAAGATCATGGACTTGAAAACATGATTGAAGGCGATTTGCCGCCACGCAGCAAAGTGTTGGTCATCGAAGATTTAATTTCGACCGGCACAAGTAGCTTAAAAGTGGTAGAAGCAATACGTAATGACGGCAGTGAAGTGATTGGAATGTTAGCTATTTTTTCGTACGGTTTTTCTGTCGCTCAAAAGCAAATGGAGGAGGCTCATGTTGATTGTGTCACCTTAAGTAATTACGAAGCAATCTTAAGAGTGGCTTTAGAAACGAATTATATCACCGAAGCCGAATTAAAAACCTTGCAGGAATGGCGCCACAATCCTTCCAAATGGCAACCTTCTTCACCAAAAATCAATTAATTACATGACTCTTTACAAAAGCAATATTCAACACATTGGTGCCAGACAAGAACTTGTTTATGAAACACTTTCCGATTTACGCAATTTAGAACGTTCCAGACATTTGATTCCTGAAAATGCCATTCAGGATGTTGAATTTGAAGAAAATCGTTGCTTGATTTCCCTGCCGACCATTGGTCGCATTGATTTGTTTATTCAGGAAAAAGTTCCTTCATCATCCATTCGTTTCAGTTCCGAAAGTTCACCGATTAACTTTCATTTATTCATTAATTTGCAACCTTTGGAAGACGGAAAATTTACTCAATTGCAAGTGGAGGTTCATGCTGATATTCCTCAAATGGTCAAATTAATGTTTAACTCAAAGATTCAACAATTTGTCAATCAATTTGCTGAGGCTTTAGCCTCCATCAATTATTCTTCTGTTATTTCATGATCGTATGGCAAAAAAATTATGGGATAAAGGCGTAGTCACTGACCAAGAGATTGAACGATTTACGATCGGAAAAGATCAATTGGTTGATATTCAATTGGCTCCATTTGATGTTTTGGGTTCCATGGCTCACAGCATCATGCTCGAACAAGTGGGTTTATTGGACAAAAATGAATTGGCTCCATTGCTTAAATCATTGAAAGAGATTTATTTCCAAATTGAAAAGGAAGGCTTTGTTATTGAACCCGAAGTGGAAGACGTTCATTCTCAAATTGAGCTTATTTTGACTCGCCGTTTGGGCGACATCGGGAAAAAAATTCACAGCGGACGATCTCGAAATGATCAGGTGTTGTTGGATCTGAAGTTGTTTGCGCGGTTTCAAATTGAAAAGACCGTCGGATTGATGAATCAATTAATTGATACTTTATTGTCACTGAGCCAACAGTATGAAAAAGTATTAATGCCCGGATATACTCATTTGCAAATTGCCATGCCTTCTTCATTTGGCTTATGGTTTGGCGCTTATGCTGAAAGTTTCACCGACGATTTGCAATGGCTTCTTGCTGCCTATCGAACGGTGAATCGCAATCCGTTAGGGTCAGCCGCCGGTTATGGTTCTTCGTTCCCGTTGAATCGTCAATTGACAACCGATTTATTGGGTTTTGATTCAATGAATTACAATGTTGTTTACGCTCAAATGGGCAGAGGCAAAATGGAACGAGGTGTGACAACGGCTATTGCTTCGGCTGCGTCAACACTTTCAAAACTTGCTTATGATGCTTGTCTTTATTCCAGTCAGAATTTCGGATTTATCCAGTTGCCGGATGCTTTTACAACCGGTTCGAGCATTATGCCACACAAAAAAAATCCTGATGTCTTTGAGTTAATCCGTGCCAAATGCAATTTGATTCAATCCATTCCGACACAAATTGCGATGATTACCAATAATTTGCCTTCCGGCTATTTTCGCGATATGCAAATAACCAAAGAATGTTTTATTCCTGCCTTTGAGCTTTTCGACGATTGTCTTAAAATGACAACGGCTATTCTGCCTCACATCAAAGTCAACACTTCCATTCTTGACGATCCTCGTTATGATCTCATTTTTAGTGTTGAAAATGTAAACAGATTGGTTTTGGAAGGAATGCCTTTCAGAGAAGCGTATAAAAAAGTTGGGGATGAGGTTTCTTCCGGAACTTTTCATCCACAGAAAGAGTTGCATCATACTCACGAAGGAAGTATCGGAAACTTATGCAATGATGCGATCCGTGATTTAAAAAACGAATTGATTTCCTCTTTTCATTTTGAAAAATGGCATCAAGCTGAACAAGCTTTGTTGAATCGTGTGGAGTGATTAGAGCGGAATGTAAAGTGCTCCATGTTGTTTTAAATCAACACACGGAATCCCTGATGAGTCGCAACTTTGTTGAATGTTGCGACTGTACCACGGAGAAATGGTTTGATCAATAACGACCATTCTCGGATGGACAAATCGTTGCAATTGAGCAAATGTCAGGCGTGTGTTGTTTCCGACAATTAAATAATCGACATTTAAGATGGAGTTTGTCCTTTTTCTCCGGAATAACGAGTCGTTGGTGATCAAAAAGTGTTTCCCTTTGATTGAGATAAATTTGGAATGTTTTATTTGAGGTGACGATAAGTGGTTTTTCAGATAAAACGCTTTTGTCAATTCAGCTAATTTGGTGCTGTCGGAAGTGATGGCAATATGTTGTTTCCCCGAAATAAAATCAATGTGTGTGTTTTCGGCATCAGCCATTACAATGGCTTCATGAGTGGTCATTCCCTGAAAATCATGCCAGGCAGTATCAATAGAAATGGCTAACACCATGCTCAACGTCATGATCAGCCATCGATATTGTCGTGTTTGAAAATAAGCTGCGACGGTGATGAGGCATATCAGTGAGAGGATGAGTTGAAAGGGGTCTATCCATAGGTTGATGGAAGCAAAAGGGATCTGTTCTATCCATTTTATCACGCTGTTCATGATGCGCAACATCCAGTCTAACAGCCATGCAATCCATTGAGCTACCAAATGAAAAGGAGAAACGATGAGCAAAACGATGCCGGTGTACATGATCCAGGCAGCTGCCGGAACGACGATCAGGTTACCAAGCCAAAAATAGGTGGCAAAACGATGAAAATAGAAAATTCCGAGCATAGATGTTCCCAATTGCGCTGCCAACGAAACACAGAATAATTCCCAAATCCATCGTAACGCTTTGTTTTGAACGATAATCAATGTTTTAAATTTTGGTTCAAAATAAACAATGCTCACGACGGCAACGTAACTTAATTCAAATCCGACTTGAAACAGATAAGTCGGTTGATACAAAAGCATCACAAACGCCGAAAAGAAAATTGTATTCATGATTCGGGGTTTTCGTCCAATGGCTATACTTAATGCCACCAAAGAAAACATGATGGTGGCTCGAACAACGGCAGGTGCAAGTCCCGTTAAAAATGCAAATCCCCAGAGCAGAAGAATGATGGTGAGTTGTTTGATAGCAATCATTTTTCTTGATTTTCCCATGAATCCGAAAAAAAAGAGCAATACGGCATAAATAATGCCCACATGCAATCCGGAAACAGAAAGCACATGCATAGTGCCCGAAATGCTGTAACTATCTCTAAGTTCATGAGTTATTGCATCATTGTAACCAAGCATTAATGCAGCAACCACAGCAAATTCATCGCCTTCAATGTGATACTTCTTGAAAATATTCAGCAACGTTGTTCTGATGTGGGACGATATTTTATAAATGGAAAAAGAATGACTTTTTTCCATTAATTGATAATGGCCTATAGAAACAAACCCATTGGCTACAATGCCTTGATTTTTTAGAAAGGTCGAATAATCAAACGATTCCGGATTTCCATTGGAACGAATGGGCAAGAATGTGGTGTAAACCATCAATTGATCGTTCATGTCCCATGGTGGCATTAACGAGTCTTTTTGAAAATAGAGAAAGGCCGACCGATGCACCGTCTTGGCTTTTTCGTGATCAAACGCTTTTTCAATTTCTACTTGATAAAGCCATGTTTTGTTTTTTTGAATGGGAGGTTCAGTAATCCGAATCAAAAAAAGACCTTTCATTCCTTGAGTTGGAAAGGTTAATTCTTTTTGATAATCATACATTCGCCACAGCCCGACGATTCCTGCCAAACTCAAGGCAGCTGCTCCAAAAAGCCAACGCCATCGGAATGAATCTTTTAGCAATAAGCTGATTATCATTGTGGTAGCAGCTACTGCCATCAGCACAACCCATAACCATGAAGGCAATGGAAATGTATCTGCAATAACTATTCCGACCATCAATGCCAGTAAAAGCCTGAAAAATGGGGTATTGTGTATGAAATCTTTCATACATGAATAATTTGTTTTTAAAGGTCGTATGGAACTCGCATATCAACTATGCTCATACTCTTGAATGTGAGAAATCTACATGCTCGTTTCATACGTTTAATTTCTTTTTTAACGCTAAGGATGTAGGTAGCTCATCGAAAAATCAATGGCTTGACCATTAAAACATGCTGTAGAATAGATGTTTGATTAACTTTTGTGATTCGTTGTGTCATTTTGAACATCCAATCCATCGGCATTGTCTGTATCTGATTTCTTTGTTTTGTTTTCATCGCTATTTTCTTCCGTCGTCTCTTCTTCCAATTTGTATTTCATGGCCAATTGTGTAAGTTCATCATCTTCATTGTCATCATCTTCAAAATGTGAATTTTCCTTTTGTTGATAGCGAGCTAACTGCTTGCGAAAAGTGAATGCTGCTATAGTGCCTGCCAATGCTCCTGAAAGATGACCTTCCCATGAAATCATGGCGTTTGTAGGGAGTGGAAACATGTTCCAAACTAAGTTACCATACCAAAAAACAACAATGAATGAAATGGCTGTTAATGAGGTTGATGAAATGATTAAACCACTCCAAAACAAAAAGAAAGCTAACCCGTAAATGATTCCGCTTGCGCCGATGTGATAACTTTCTCTCCCGATAAGCCACAGAAAAAGGCCACTCAATAACCAAATCATAATTAACACATGATTGGCAACAGTGTGATAAAAATAATAAAGCGCTGTGGATAGAAGGAAAAAAGTGGAAACATTGTTGATCAAATGACTCCAATTTTCATGAATAAAAGGATGAAGCAAAATGCCCAAGGCGCCCTTCAGCGTACGAGGATAAACGCCCAAACGATCAAGATCCCAGCCCATATTAAAAGCTAATACACTGATTAAAATGATAATCAATGAGCAAAATCCTGGGACGATGAATGCATGAATCAGTCGTCGCTTGTCAGGTGACATGTTTGAGGAAAACAACATGGCTCAAAGTTTTTACAAATATAAATAGTTTTAACCAAAACAAACATTTATCCTCCATTTTCTCTGGTCCTTTGATTCATTTATTTTTATTTTTGACACGAAAGCCGTATGGAACTCTCAAATAATCATTTACTTGAACACGAGCAATTTTATGACTCGTACCATACCATATATTAAAAAAAAAACGTACCTTTACCATCTCAATGAATGGAAAGTTATCGAATCATCAAACTGATGGTCGATCAAATGCTATGAACACATTCAATTATTTCATCAATTTTTAAAGTAAATTTCACGATTATGTCAGACGAAGTAAAGCAACCAACCCCCGAAAAATTAAAAGCCTTGCAATTGGCAATGGAAAAAATCGATAAAGATCACGGAAAAGGGACGATTATGAAAATGGGTGACAATTTGGTCGTGGACGTTCCGGTTATATCAACCGGCTCCATTGGATTGAACGCCGCATTAGGAGTCGGAGGATTTCCACGTGGTCGAGTGATTGAAATATTTGGCCCTGAATCATCAGGAAAAACCACCTTAGCCATTCACGCCATTGCCGAAGCTCAAAAAGCAGGAGGCATTGCAGCCATCATAGATGCCGAACATGCGTTCGATCGTTTTTATGCCGAAAAATTAGGTGTTGATGTGAATAATTTATTGATTTCACAACCGGATAGCGGCGAACAGGCTTTAGAAGTTGCTGATCAGTTGATCCGCTCTTCGGCTGTCGATTTAGTTGTGATCGATTCGGTTGCTGCGTTGACTCCAAAAGCTGAATTAGAGGGAGATATGGGTGATTCTAAAATGGGTTTGCAGGCTCGTTTAATGTCGCAGGCATTGAGAAAACTTACTGCTAATATCAGTAAAACAAATACTTGTTGCATTTTTATCAATCAACTTCGTGATAAAATTGGGGTCATGTTTGGTAGTCCCGAAACAACTACGGGCGGAAATGCGTTGAAGTTTTACGCTTCGATTCGTTTGGATATTCGTCGTATCGGCCAAATTAAAGACGGAGAAGAAGTGATTGGAAATCAGACAAGGGTCAAAGTGGTTAAAAATAAAGTAGCGCCACCGTTTCGTAAAGCCGAATTTGATATCATGTTTGGAGAAGGCATTTCACGAGTAGGTGAAATTATTGATTTAGGCGTTGAACAAAATATTATCAAGAAAAGTGGTTCCTGGTACAGCTATGGCGATACCAAAATTGGTCAGGGACGTGACGCTTCCAAAAATATTTTGCGCGATAATCCCGAATTGGCCGCCGAAATTGAAGCAAAAATTGCAGAAGCACTCAAAGTTCCTAAAAATAAATAATTTGATAAAATCAAAGGAACTTTTTTATGTTTAATCTCTTCAAGTAAATTAAGAAAAATGGGAAAAGTAATCATCATTGGTGCAGGTGGCGTTGGCACCGTAGTCGCTCATAAAGTAGCCCAAAATCATACCGTTTTTAATGAGATTTTATTGGCCAGTCGTACTAAATCCAAATGTGATGTCATTGCCACTGACGTAAAGAATCGAACTGGAGTTCAGATTCAAACTGCTCAGGTTGACGCTGATCATGTCGAAGAGTTGGTGCGCCTTTTTCAATCATTTCATCCTGATTTAGTCATTAATGTGGCTTTGCCGTATCAGGATTTGTCTATTATGGACGCTTGTTTGAAGGCCGGTGTCAATTATTTAGATACTGCCAATTATGAGCCAAGAGAAGAAGCAAAATTTGAATACAGTTGGCAATGGGCTTATCAAGATCGTTTCAAAGAGGCAGGCCTGACGGCAATTTTAGGTTGTGGGTTTGATCCGGGAGTAACCAGTGTTTTTACTGCTTACGCTGCCAAACATCATTTTGATGAGATGCAAAGCCTTGATATTGTCGATTGCAATGCGGGGGATCACGGAAAAGCATTTGCGACGAACTTTAACCCTGAAATTAACATTCGGGAAGTAACTCAAAAAGGAAAATATTGGGAAAATGGGGCATGGCAAATCATCGAACCGCATGAAATTCATAAATCTCTTCATTATCCGAACATTGGCGAGAAAGAGTCGTACCTTATTTATCATGAAGAATTGGAATCGTTAGTTAAAAATTTTCCGACATTGAAACGTGCCCGTTTCTGGATGACTTTTGGACAGGAATACTTAACGCATTTGCGTGTCATTCAGAATATTGGAATGGCTCGCATTGATGAAGTTGAATACAATGGACAAAAGATTGTCCCAATTCAGTTTCTCAAAGCGGTTTTGCCAAATCCCGGCGACTTAGGCGAAAATTATAAAGGTTGGACTTCCATTGGTTGTCGAATTGCCGGCATGAAGGACGGACAAAAGAAAACATATTACATTTATAACAATTGCAGCCATGAAGCAGCTTTTCAGGAAACCGGAACTCAAGCCGTTAGTTACACGACCGGAGTGCCTGCTGCCATTGGTGCCATGATGTTTCTCACCGGAAAATGGAAAAAACCGGGTGTTTTCAACGTGGAAGAGTTTGATCCCGATCCTTTCCTTGACCAATTGGCTTCTCAAGGATTGCCCTGGAATGAAATCATCAATGGTGATTTAGAATTGTAAACGAGTAATAAATAATCAATGAATAACAAAAGCGATGATGTTCAATCTTCGCTTTTGTGTTTTAAAACCATTTGCGGATGATCGCCAAAATTCCTGACAATATGATGCTGATGATGATCATTGTAGTGACAGGGAAATAAAATTTGGTATGTTCTGTTTCAATTCGAATATCCCCGGGCAGATGTCCTAACCAATTCAACTTGTTGCCTGCCAATAAGATGACAATTCCGGCAAGTGTGGTTGCTATTCCAATGATAATGAGTAATTTTCCTAAATAATGCATGGCGAAAACGATTCCATTTACTTATATTCAGCCCAATGACGAATGTCAATGTCATCCATACTGATTTTACAAAAGGCTTTAATAAAAGCACTTGCCAAACGAGCATTCGTAATCAATGAAATATTGAAATCGATGGCAGCTCGACGTATGAGATAGCCGTTAGAAAGCTCACGTTTGGTTAAATTCTTGGGAATGTTAATGACCAGATCAAATTTTTTTTCGGCAATCATTTGCATCACGTTGTGATCGCCATCTTCGTCAGGCCAATTGACTTCGGTGTTTTCCACGTCATGTGCTTTTAGAAAATGATGAGTACCGTGAGTCGCATACAGTTTGTATCCTTTTGAAGCAAGCAGCCTGCAAGCTTCCAAGAGTTCTACTTTCGATTTGGTAGCTCCTGATGACACCATGATGTTTTTCTCCGGTATGCGATAACCTACGGACAACATAGCGGTCAAAAGGGCGTCGTCAAAGTGGTGACCAATGCAACCGACTTCACCTGTGGAAGCCATGTCAACACCCAATACCGGATCAGCTTTTTGAAGACGAGTAAAGGAGAATTGAGATGCCTTGATGCCAACGTAATCTAAATCAAAAGCTGATTTCTGGGGCTTTTCAGGGTTCTTGCCCAACATGACTTGCGTGGCTAAATCGATAAAATTGAGTTTTAATATTTTCGAAACGAAGGGGAAACTCCGTGAGGCGCGCAAATTGCATTCAATCACTTTGATGTCATTGTCTTTTGCTAAAAATTGAATGTTAAACGGTCCTGATATTTCAAGCGATTTAGCAATTTGTCGAGCAATGTGCTTGATCCGTCGCACTGTTTCTACATAAATTTTTTGAGGAGGAAATTGGATAGTAGCATCTCCGGAATGAACTCCGGCAAATTCGACATGCTCCGAAATGGCATACACCACGATGTCTCCTTTGTTGGCCACGGCATCAATTTCTATCTCTTTTGCGTGTTCTATAAACTCTGAAATAACGACCGGATGTTCTTGTGAGACTTCAGTTGCCAATTTTAAAAATTCTTCCAATTCTTCCTCATTTGAACAAACATTCATGGCTGCTCCCGAAAGTACATACGATGGACGAACCAACACCGGAAATCCTACGTTGGAAACAAATGCTTTGACATCGTCAAATGAACTTAGCTCCTGCCAGCGTGGCTGATCAATTTTTAATCTATCCAGCATACTGGAAAACTTATGTCTGTTTTCAGCATTGTCAATGGATGCAGCTGAGGTGCCAAGCAGCTTTACACCGGCTTCATCAAGACGTACGGCAAGGTTGTTTGGAATTTGACCTCCGACAGACACAATGGTGCCCATTGGATTTTCCAGTTCCAGAATATCCATGACTCGTTCAAAGGTCAATTCATCAAAATAGAGTCGATCGCAAATGTCATAGTCCGTTGAAACCGTTTCCGGATTGTAATTGATCATCACGGAACGTAACCCTTCTTTACGAATGGTATTTAGAGCATTAACGCTACACCAGTCAAACTCAACTGAGCTTCCGATGCGATATGCGCCTGATCCTAAAACAACAACCGAACGCTGATCGCCCAAATAATGAACATCGTTTGACGTCCCGTTGTAGGTGATGTACAAGTAATTTGTTTTGGCCGGATATTCTGCGGACAAGGTGTCAATTTGCTTGACCACCGGCACGATGCCTCGTTTTTTGCGTTCCATTCGAACCTCGTTGGTTCGTTGTGCCATGTTATCTTTTGGGTGAAATAGCAATCTTGCGATTTGAAAATCCGAAAAGCCGGCTTGTTTCGCTCTCAACATCAGATCATTGGATGTTGCTTGAAATGATCCTGCACGTTCTAATTCGTTCGATAAATCAACAATGTGGTGTAATTTTTGCAAAAACCATCGATCTATTTTCGTTAATTCATGAATTTTGTCGATGGAATATCCGCTTTGCATTGCCTGCGAAAGATAAAAAATCCTTCGGTCTGTCGGTTCTGACAGCGCTTTATCCAAATCGTCCACTTGTAAATGTCGATTTCCAATGAAACCGTGCATGCCTTGCTGAATCATTCGTAACCCTTTTTGCAATGCTTCTTCAAAAGTTCGTCCAATCGCCATCACTTCTCCCACGCTTTTCATGCTGCTCCCGATTTCTCTTGAAACACCGTGAAATTTGGCTAAATCCCATCGTGGAACTTTGCAAACCACATAATCCAAAGCCGGTTCGAAAAACGCTGGAGTGGTTTTGGTCACCGAATTTTTGAGTTCAAACAATCCATATCCCAGCGCTAATTTTGCTGCTACAAAGGCCAGCGGATAACCCGTAGCTTTGGACGCTAAAGCTGACGAACGGCTTAATCGGGCATTCACCTCAATCACTCTGTAATCTTCCGATTCGGGATCTAATGCATATTGAACGTTGCATTCGCCAACAATGCCGATGTGCCTGACGATTCGAATCGCAATTTCGCGCAACTTGTGGTATTCATTGTTCGATAACGTTTGTGACGGCGCTACCACAATGCTCTCGCCTGTGTGAATGCCTAACGGATCAAAATTTTCCATGTTGCACACAGTGATACAATTGTCAAATCGATCGCGAACCACTTCGTATTCAACTTCTTTCCAACCTTTTAGTGATTTTTCAATCAACAACTGGGATGAATAATTAAATGCTTTTTGAACTAATCCTTTTAATTCAGTTTCATTGTTGCAAAAGCCGCTTCCTAAACCTCCTAATGCATAAGCTGCACGAACGATCACCGGATAATCTAATGTGTTGGCGGCGTCAATGGCTTCCGAAATGGTATGAACAGCAATACTTTTGATCGTTTTAACTTGTATTTCGTCCAATTTTTTTACAAAAAGATCGCGATCTTCCGTGTCCATAATGGATTGAACCGGTGTGCCCAATACTTGAAGTCGATATTTTTCAAGAATTCCTTTTTTGAAAAGTTCAACTCCGCAGTTAAGCGCCGTTTGCCCGCCAAAAGCTAATAACAGTCCGTCAGGTTGTTCTTTCTGAATGACTTTTTCAACGAAAAAAGGCGTGATGGGTAAAAAATAAATTTTATCGGCCACTCCTTCTGAGGTTTGAACCGTGGCAATGTTGGGGTTAATGAGAATGGTTTCAATTCCTTCCTCTTTCAATGCCTTTAGAGCTTGTGACCCGGAATAATCAAATTCACCGGCTTCACCTATTTTTAAGGCGCCGGATCCCAAAATCAACACTTTTTTTACCTTTGGCATTTCTTGATTGGGGGAGATCATTTTTTCGGGAATATTCATGAGCAATCTATTTTTTATAAAAGTGAAGCGCGCAGGCACCGTTTTGATTGATTCCGTTTGTCAATCTTCATCATTGACCGGCGACACAACATTTCGATGAGAGAACGACCTTGTCTGTTTTTTTTAGTTCAATACTTTATTTATCAATTAATTGAAGAAATTCATCAAAAAGAAATTCAGTGTCAGTTGGTCCACTGGAGGCTTCAGGATGAAATTGGGTCGAGAAAAACGGTTTTGTTTTGTGTCGGATTCCTTCGTTGGTGCCATCATTGAGGTTGATAAAGAGTGGCTCCCAATCGTCATGAAGGGTCGAATTTTCAACTGCGAATCCATGATTTTGCGATGTGATGAAACAACGATTGGTTCCAACCATTCTAACCGGCTGATTGTGGCTTCGATGACCGTATTTCAGTTTATAAGTGGATGCTCCGTCGGCTAATGATAGCAGTTGATTCCCTAAACAAATGCCAAAAATAGGCTTCTCTTTCTGAATGGCTTGGCTCAGATGGTTGATGGTGGCGTCACAATATTCAGGGTCACCCGGCCCGTTTGAAATAAATAAGCCGTCATAGTCCAATGTTTGAAAATCATAGTCCCATGGAACGCGAATCACCGTGACATCTCGTTTGAGAAAACAGCGGATAATGTTGTGTTTCACACCACAGTCCACCAACACGATTTTCTTTTTCCCGTTCCCGTAACGAATTACTTCTTTGCAACTAACTTTGGCCACTAAGTTTTCCTTATTGGGATCAACAAAATCAATATCAGGAAGATCCGGAAAAATTAATTTGCCTTTCATTGAGCCGTGTTCACGAATGATTTTGGTCAATTCTCTGGTGTCGATGCCATAAATGGCCGGCACTTTCTGTTCTTTCAGCCATTCGCTCAAACTCTTTTGGGCGTTCCAATGGCTGTATTGAAAAGAATAATCGGAAATAACCAGCCCGTTGACGTGAATTATTTCCGATTCATAAAAAGTGGATAACCCATTTTCAAATTGTTCGTGCGGGACACCGTAATTTCCTATCAAAGGATAAGTGACCACTAAAATTTGTCCGGAATAGGAAGGATCCGTTAAACTCTCAGGATAACCAACCATGGCAGTGCTGAAAACAACTTCGCCGGCTTTGGGTTGCTCATAACCAAAAGATTTTCCGTGAAAAATCATGCCGTTCTCAAGCACTAATTGCATGGCTCTATTTTCTTTCATGACCATGAATTTTGGAGTGATGTAAGTATCATTTTTTGATGTCACAAAGATACAAAAATCTGCTTATTAGAAAGCAAACGACGTCAATAAAAATAAAAAATAAACATGAATAAGACTTGAAATTTTAAACATAAATTTTTAGCAATAAATTGCAATGTGGAGTTTGCAAATTAAAAGATATGTCGTATATTTGTTTCAAATGAAAACACACTGAAATGAATTGTTAACATATTCATTAATAATAAGATAGTTATGAAATTACTTGAAACCATCATGCACCGTGCGCAAATGAATCCGCAACACATTGTACTGCCAGAAGGCAATGAACCGCGCACACTTCAGGCAGCCGATATCATTTTGAAAATGAAAGCTGCAAAGATTACCCTCATCGGCAATCCGGATGAAATTAATTTGCTGGCCAAAGAATATGGTCTTCAGCACATTAGTGAAGCTTCAATCCTGAATCCCGAGCAGTATCCCAACATGGAGAAATATGCTCAATTGCTTTTTGAAATACGTCAAAGCAAAGGGATGACGATGGAACAAGCTCATGTACTGGTCAAAGATCCTTTGTACATCGGCACTTTGATGATCAAAAATGGCGATGCTGATGGCGAAGTCGCAGGAGCACGGAACACAACGGGTAATGTTTTGCGTCCGGCATTGCAGATTATCAAGACGAAGCCTGGAGTTTCGGTTGTTTCCGGTGCTGTTTTACTCTTTACGGAAAGTCCTTACGGAGAAAATGGTTTTGTGATGATGGCTGATTTGGCCGTGACTCCGAATCCATCGGCTGCCGAATTGGCTGAAATTGCTGTAATGACGGGGCATACGGCTCGTACGTTGGGTGGGTTTGAACCTCGCATTGCCATGTTGAGTTTTTCGACTAAGGGCAGTGCAAAACACGAATTGGTTGATAAAGTGGTTGAAGCAACCAGATTGGCCAAAGCCATGGCGCCAGATATGCAAATTGACGGTGAATTGCAGGCTGATGCTGCATTGGTGCCATCGGTGGGTGAGAGCAAAGCCCCCGGAAGTGAGGTGGCAGGACATGCCAATGTGTTAATTATGCCCGATATTCAAGCAGGAAATATTGGCTATAAATTAGTTCAGCGTTTGGGGAATGCTCAAGCCATTGGCCCAGTTTTGCAGGGCATTGCAGCTCCAATTAATGACTTGTCACGAGGCTGTTCTGTTGATGACATTGTTCAAATGATTGCAATTACCGTCAATCAGGCTATCAGTGTAAAAAACAATGTGGATGGAATTATTCATTAATTCATAATCCCTTTTTATATAAAAATTCATTTATGTCAGATTTACCAAACGAACCTATTGAGGAATACGGTTTAAGTAAAAAAGATCGAAAAAGAACTCTTTTTTCTCGAATTGGCGTTGTAGGATGTGGTAAGGAAGGAAGCCTTATTGCATCCATTACCGCCAGCAAAGGGATGGAAGTGGTTTTTTTGGAAATTAATCAAGAAAAAATTGCAAACGCTTTTGCTCGTATTGAATCTTTGTTGGATTTGCGTGTCAATAATTGGGGGTTAACACTTTCAGAGAAGAAAGTCATTCTTTCCCGAATTAAAGGAACTACGGAATACAGAGATTTTGTGGGATGTGATTTTGTTATTGAAGCCATTCGGTACGACAATAAAACAGGACAACAAAGTACAGAAGGGCGTAAAGAAGTTTTTAAAAAATTAGAAGCAGTATTAACGCCTGAGGCAATCATTGCAACCAATGTTTCGACCATTGTTGTCACAGCTTTAGCCAGTGAATTGCAACATCAGGAGCGATGCATCGGTGTTCATTTTTTGAGTAATATTCGTGATTCACACATTATTGAAATTGTTCGAGGTCTCAATACTTCTGATGCAACCTACGAGAAAGTTTGTCGTTTTGCTGATCTGATTAATTATAGCTACATCTCAGTGTTGGAATCAGTCGGTTTGGTAAGTCTTCGAATGTTTCTCATCATGCTCAATGAAGCTTGTTCTATTGTCATGGAAGGCATTGCAACGTTGGCTGACATTGACAAATTGCTCACCGTGGGTTTTGGCCACCGACAAGGGGTGTTTTATACTGCCGATAGGATGGGAATTGAAAAGATTGTTCCTTTGATGGAAAATCTTTTTCATGAGTACGGAAATATCAAATATAAACCTTCTCCAATGATTATGCGTCTTTATCGTGCAAAATATTATGGCATAAGTCGCCGAAGAGGATTTTATGTTTACGATGAAAATGGACGAATTGTAAATCAGTGAAATAAAGAAATCAAAGGATGAAGATATTAGTTTTAAATTGCGGCAGTTCTTCGGTTAAATATAAATTGTTTAACATGACCACGAAAGAGATTCTTGGTCAGGGAGGCGTAGAAAAATTAGGAATGAAAGGCTCTTTCCTTCGGCATACACGTGCCGATGGGAATCGGGTAACGCTTGAAGGGGAAATCTTAACTCATCAGAGCGCTATTGAATATATTTTAGGCGTTTTGATCAGTAAAAAACATGGTGCAATTCGTTCATTGGACGAGATTAATGCAGTGGGACATCGGTTAGTCCATGGCGGAGAACGATTTAACTCCAGTGTACTTATTGACGATGAAGTGATTGCTAAGATTGAAGAGTGTATTGAAATAGCACCTCTCCACAATCCGCCCAATCTTGCTGGCATCAATGCCATCAAGGAATTATTGCCTAATGTTCCGCAAGTAGGAGTTTTCGATACAGCTTTTCATCAAACGATGGAACCTCACGCTTACATGTATGCAATTCCTTATTCGCTTTATACCAAATATGGCATTCGTCGGTATGGTTTTCATGGAACCAGCCATCGTTATGTGTCACGAAGAGCCTGTGAATTTTTAGGGTTGGATTATGATCATGCAAAATTAATAACCTGTCACATTGGGAATGGCGCTTCGATAACTGCCATCAAAAACGGCAAATCGGTTGACACTTCCATGGGATTTACACCTGTTGAGGGATTGATGATGGGAACTCGTTCCGGTGATGTCGATGCGGGTGTCGTTACGTTTTTAATGGACAAAGAAGTGCTTGGCACCGATTCGGCATCCACCCTTTTTAATAAACACAGTGGTGTGTTGGGAATCTCAGGGGTTTCATCCGATATGCGTGACTTGGACAAAGCCATTGCAGAAGGAAATCAGCATGCCAAATTGGCACTGGACATGTATCAATATCGAATTAAAAAATACATTGGTTCATATTTGGCTGTCTTAGGCGGAGCAGATGCCATCATTTTTACGGGAGGTGTTGGAGAAAATCAATCGGCAACACGTGCTGCTGCCTGTCAAGACATGGAATGGCTCGGAATTGAAATTGATCCCGAAAAAAATAATCAAGTTCATGGTTATGATGCACTTATTAGTACGGCAGATTCAAAAATTAAAGTTGCCGTTATTCCTACGGATGAGGAGCTGATGATTGCATCGGATACGTTAGAAATTGTCAGTCGGTAAGCATTGCAGATGGTCATAAATCGTGATCACTGGTGATTAGAACTTAACTTAATGCTAAGAATAGGTGGTATGAATGTATCATCTATTTTTTTTTCTCTCATAAAATGGTTCCTTTCTTTATTTTAGTTCTAATATAATTGTTTGTGATGGATCTTTCCTGCAAAAGATTAACTACGCTTATCAATGATTATCAGCTTCGAGGAGAATATTCCATACGTTTTGCATCCAATGGTTTGGAATCCGGTGTCTATTCGCTTGTTTTTCAGAATGGACAATTGGTACAAACCAAATGAATGGTGATAAATCGCTTCGGAAACTAAACAGAATGGACCATGTGCCATGGAATAAAAAACGATTTCGTAGTTTTTCTTTTGAGTATCTTTTTGAAATCGACTTATTTCACGCAAGAAACCTTATATTTGCTTTTTTTATAAACATATTCCCTCGTTTGATGAGAGGATGCGGTAGCATTTTTTTATCTTAAAATAATTAAGTTTTTATGAGACGAATGATTTTATTGTGTTTGATGTTGTTGGCAATGGGCTCTTTATTTGCTCAAAAAAAGCCGCTTTTGAAATATAGTCAACAATTGGTGACTTCCCAAGGCACTTATGATGTGATGCGATATGCCGATAATATTTATCGAATCACGTTTCATCCCAAAGGATATCTTCATGATGAATATGTGAGTGATGCCGTTATTCTTAAGCCCAAGCCCATTACTCAAAAGTTACCCGTTATGGTGCGTCATGATTCATTGTTTTTGAATCATCAATTTGTGATTTCTTCTACTTTTCAAAAAGGTTCATATCGAGGATTTAACATTCCAATGACGTCCCATGAAGCTGTTTATGGCAGTGGTGAAAGGGCTTTGCCTTTGAATCGTAGAGGCTATTTTCTGGACTTGTACAACACTCCACATTATGGTTACGGAATGAATACCGCAGACTTAAATTATGAAGTGCCTTTTATTACCACTTCTGATGGCTATGGATTGTTTTTTGATAATGTGTCAAAAGCCTTTTTAGATATTGGGAAAACTCATCCTGATAATTTGCAGTACGGTGCTTTTTCAGGAGCTTTGGTCGTTTATGTTATTTTTGGTGATTATCAAAAAATTCTTCATTCCTATTATCATTTGACCGGAACACAACCCCTTCCGCCACGTTGGGCATTAGGAAATCTGATGAGTCGATTTGGATATTCAAGTCAACTTCAGGTTGATACGATTCTTGCTAAAATGCAGCATGACTCTATTCCGGTTGATGCTGTTATTTTTGATTTGTTTTGGTTTGGCGATCACATCAAACACACTCTTGGAAACCTTGAATGGATGGATACCATTCGATGGCCGAATCCTAAAAAAATGATTGCTCATTTTTCAAAACAAGGCATTAAAACTATTTTGGTGACTGAACCTTATCTGGTTGAAAATTCGTTGCATTACAATCAAGCAAAACCTTATTTTGCAGTAGATAGCACCGGTAAGCATTTTTATTACCTGACTCAATTTTATTTCGGTAACGGAGGCTTGTTGGATATGTTTCGCAAAAGTACGCAACAATGGTTTTGGCAATTTTATCATCGCCAAATGGAAAACGGAGTGGAAGGTTGGTGGGGCGATCTGGGTGAACCTGAAACGCATCCCGCTAATATGTATCACAATTTGAAAGATTTAGGTTTCAACAGATTGTTTAGCGCCAATGAAGTGCATAATTTTTACGGTCATACTTGGACAAAAATGTTGTACGAGCATTTTGCACGTTATTATCCCAATAAGCGTCTATTCAGTCTGAATCGCAGCGGATATGCAGGAACTCAGCGTTATTCCATTTTTCCGTGGACCGGTGATGTGGGACGAAATTGGAGCGGCTTGCAGGCACAGTTACCGGTTTTGTTGGGAATGAGCATGAGCGGGGTTCCTTATGTTCATAGCGATGCTGGTGGTTTTGCCGGAGGTGACGGTGATTGTGAATTGTATGTGAGATGGCTTCAGTTTGCCACGTTTACGCCCATTTTCAGACCTCACGGCACAGCACTTTATCAAATGGATACAGCCGCCTTTAGCTTTCCGAGCGAAGCTGCTTTGTTCCCTGAACCTTATCGGAATGATGCAAAACGGGCTATTGATTTACGTTATCGGTTGCTTCCTTATAATTACACATTGGCTTATCAACAAGCTGTGCATGGTCAACCTTTGATGGCACCGTTGTATTATTGGTATCCTACAGATACTTTGGCCACTAAAACAGAAAATGAATACATGTGGGGAAATGAAATTTTAGTAGCCCCGATCGTGGAAAAAGGAGTAACGGCACGTACTTATTACTTGCCTTCCGGAAAATGGTTTTCGGTGATGCGTCACACAACGATGGATGGAAATCGTTTTTATACAGACAGTTGTACTTTAAGCGAAATCCCTTATTTTTACAAAGAAGGAAGCTTCATTCCTGAAAATCAATTCGTTCAGCAGGCAAGTGCCTACGACGGATCTCATTTACAATTGACTTATATTCCATCTCGTCTGCCTTCTTCATATGAGCTTTTCAATGATGATGGCGTGTCGAAAAATAGTTTGAACAAAGATCATTTTGAATTGATTCGGTTTCGTTCGAACGGATTCACTTCAAAGGGTGGAACGATTCAAATTTCCTCCAATCATGGAAAATATCAAAGGCAACCGGCGGTTCGTTCCATTGAATTAATCATTCCCATGGATAAGCCTCACCATTCTCTTCAGGTGTCCGTCAACGGGAAAAAGGAGACCATAGCTCTTTTTCAAAACGTGAAACGTGGAGCCGGATATTATGACGGAGCTTTACATTTCCCATTGGTATTCAAAGGAAATCCAATTCAATTGAACGTTATGGCCCTGTGATCATTCAGAAAAAAATGTAATTCATGGCAAATCATCATTGGATCGAAGAACTTTTTAGGATGAAAATGAATGAATCAAGCTAATTGGTTATGAATGTGTTGATTGAATCTTTCTTATTCATTCCGTTGATTTTTCATCAAAATACCTGTATTTTTGTAAAACTATTTTTTTAATACTGATCACCATGCAAATAGAACCTTCGTCATCACGGTATGATGACAAAATGCAATACATGCATTGCGGCAAAAGTGGACTGCAACTGCCACGTTTATCTCTCGGTTTATGGCATAATTTTGGAGATGTTGATGATTTTGATGAGGCCGTTCGAATGATACAATATGCATTTGATCAAGGTATTACTCATTTTGATTTGGCTAACAATTATGGACCGCCTGAAGGAAGCGCTGAAAAGAATTTTGGTAAAATTCTGAAGTTTTTCCCAAAAAATGTTCGAGATGAAATGATTATTTCTACCAAAGCAGGTCACATCATGTGGCCAGGTCCTTATGGTGATGGGAGTTCCCGTAAATATTTACTTGCCAGTTTAGATCAAAGTCTTAGTCGGTTGCAGTTGGATTATGTCGATATTTTTTATTCTCATCGGTACGATCCGACGACTCCTTTGGAAGAGACCATGTCGGCGCTTTCCGATGCGGTTCGTCAAGGAAAAGCGCTCTATGTCGGTATTTCAAAATACCCGGTTGATAAAACAATAGAAGCATATAATATCTTAAAATCGAACGGAACTCCCTGTTTGATTCACCAGGATCGTTACAGCATGTTTTCACGTGACGTTGAAAATGGAATTTTACAAACTGCATCTGATTATGGTGTTGGATTTATAGGTTTTTCGCCTCTTTATCAAGGAATTTTGTCGGATAAATATTTGCATGGCATTCCCGAAAATTCACGAGCTGCCAAGCCCACGGGTTTCTTGCAACGAAATCAAATTTCACCTGAAATTGTTGAAAAAGTTTCTAAGTTGAATTATGTGGCTGTTAACCGCAGTCAAACATTGGCTCAAATGGCCTTGCAATGGTGTTTGCGCACTCCGTTGGTTCAATCGGTGATTGTGGGAACAAGTTCTTTGACGCAACTTCAGGATAACATCAATGCTTTGAATTATCCTGATTTTACCACAGAAGAGCTGTCAATGATTGATGATATCATCCATTCTAATTAACGCAATGATTTATTAATCAATTTAATAACTATGAATTCAAAAGTTGTTTTTATAACAGGAGCTACTTCGGGATTAGGAAAGGCATGTGCTGAATATTTGGCAGAACAGGGTCATTTGGTTTATGGTACCGGTCGGCGTAAAATGGAAGATAAAGGACGGTTAAAATTTATTCAAATGGATGTGACTGATCCGGATAGTGTGCGTAGGGCAGTTGAGCATGTTATTCAGCAAGAAGGTCACATTGATGTTGTTTTCAACAGTGCCGGCATGGGCATTGGCGGTGCTGCTGAATTGGCCACACCGGAAGAGATTCGATTGCAAATGGATACTAATTTCATGGGAACGGTGTATGTGTGTTCATCTGTATTGCCACACATGCGTCGAAGAGGCGGTGGCACCATTGTTAATTTCAGCTCGTTGGGTGGTGTCATGGGGCTCCCTTTTCAAGCGTTTTATTCGGCTTCTAAATTTGCTGTTGAAGGCTACAGTGAAGCATTAAGTTTGGAGGTAAAGCCATTTAATATTCATGTTTCGCTGATTGAACCGGGTGATTTTGCTACCGGTTTTACAGCCAGCCGCATTGTTTCGGAGATAACAAAAAAGAGTGATGTTTACGGAGTGCAATTTCTTAAAACGTTGAAAAACATTGAAAAAGAAGAGCAAAACGGCTACAAGCCGATCCAGTTAGCCAAAGTGGCAGCACGTATTGTTCATGCTACTCATCCTAAATTTCGATATAAAGTAGGAAATTTGGTTCAAGTTGGGTTTGCAAAGTCCAAAGCCTGGATTCCTGATCACACGTATCAATTCTTATTGCGTGTGTTTTACAACATGGTTTAGCAAGGAGATAGCTTCCTCTAAACGCTTGGATAAAAACGTTGAACCAATCCTTTTTCATCTGTTTCATTCCTTTTTTAACTAAGGATGTATGAAACTTCTCTTTTTTATGAAGGTCAGCTGTAACTTCATGACCAATTGAGCTCTCTTCAGTGTCAATAGGTATCATTGTGTCATGTTCGTTTCATCTGATTTTTTGTAAGCTCAAAAAAATCGTCTGGAAATAAAGACTATCTGTTTGTAAAATAAGAATTAATCATTAATTTTGCAACTCCTTTCCGAATAGGTTTCAAAGCATTGCCGTTGATGGGAGAGTTAACGCGTCACCTGCCGGATAAAATTCAAAAAATAAATAGATTATGTACGCAATTGTAGAAATTTTAGGGCAACAATTTAAAGTTGAACCCGGAAAAAAATTGTATGTTCATCGTATGGAAAATGCCGAGATCGGTTCAACCATTGAATTAGACAAGGTGTATTTGGTGGATAATGATGGGGCCGTTTCAGTTGGTATGCCGGTAATCGAAGGCGCCAAAGTGGTAGCTGAAGTAAAAGCTCATGTCAAAGGCGACAAAGTACTTGTCTTTAAGAAAAAGCGCAAAAATGATTATCAAACGTTGAATGGTCATCGTCAATATTTTACGGAGTTATTTATTAAAGAAATTGTTGCATAAAACAAATATAAAATATAAATCATCATGGCACATAAAAAAGGAGTCGGTAGTTCAAAAAACGGCCGTGAATCAGAAAGTAAACGTTTAGGTGTAAAAATTTTTGGCGGTCAATTTGCAAAAGCCGGAAATATCATCGTTCGTCAACGTGGCACTGTTCATAATCCCGGCGAAAATGTCGGCATTGGCAAAGATCATACCCTGTTTGCATTAACAAACGGGAAAGTAGTCTTCCGTAAAAAGAAAGATAACAAATCCTTTGTTTCTATTGAAAAAGTGAACGCAGAGTAAACAGTTTCCTCTTAAAACAAAAATCTCATCCATTCCGACATGCAGTGAATTGATGAGATTTTTTTTTGAATGTTCATATATGTTGATCCAATTTTTGCTTTATGCCTATCAAAATTAATCGTACCTTTGTCTAAATAAAGATTTACAGACTATGTTGACATTAAAAACCATTATTGAACATACCCAGGAGGTGATTGACCGATTAGCCAAAAAGCATTTTGACGGATCGATCATTATTGGTCAGATTGTAGATTTAGATTTGAAACGTCGTGATACGCAAGCAAGTTTAGATGAAGCAGGAGCTGAGTTAAATCGATTGTCCAAAACCATCGGCGAATTGTTTAGTCAAGGAAAAAAGGATGAGGTTGATCATGCCAAAACACAAACGACCTCTTTGAAAGAACGTATTAAAGAATTGACTGCCGAACTGAACTTGATAGAAAAACGACTCAATGATATGTTGGTCACGATTCCAAACCTACCGCATGAGTCGGTGCCTGAAGGCAAAGGTGCTGATGATAATGTGGTGGAACTAATGGGTGGTATTATTCCTGCTTTAGGTGATAATGCACTGCCTCACTGGGAATTGGCAAAGAAATATGATTTGATTGATTTCGAGATGGGTGTTAAAATAACGGGTGCCGGCTTTCCCGTCTATAAAGGAAAAGGAGCTCGATTGCAACGCGCGTTGATTAATTTCTTTTTGGACAAAGCTCGTGAGGCCGGTTATCTGGAAGTGCAACCTCCTTATTTAGTGAATGCTGCTTCGGGCTATGGAACAGGACAACTTCCTGATAAAGAAGGACAAATGTACCATTGTCAGGTAGATGATTTTTATTTAATACCTACGGCTGAAGTGCCCATTACCAATATGTATCGCGATGTGATTTTGCAAGAGAAAGAGTTGCCAATTAAAAATTGTGGTTATTCAGCCTGTTTTCGTCGTGAAGCCGGTTCGTACGGGAAGGATGTGCGTGGCTTGAATCGTTTGCATCAATTTGATAAAGTCGAAATAGTCCGTATTGACACGCCCGAACATTCTTATGAATCTTTGAAGGAAATGGTAGATTATGTGCAATCCTTAGTGGAACAATTAGAATTGCCATGGCGAATTCTTCGTCTTTGTGGTGGTGATATGAGTTTTACTTCTGCCTTGACTTTTGATTTTGAAGTGTTTTCTGCTGCCCAAAAACGTTGGTTGGAAGTAAGTTCCGTGTCAAACTTTGAAAGTTATCAGGCCAACCGATTAAAATGTCGTTATAAAAGCGAAAATAAGAAGACGCAGTTGTGTCATACCCTTAATGGAAGTGCGTTGGCTTTACCGCGCATCATGGCAGCTTTGCTTGAAAACAATCAAACCATCGATGGAATTCGAATTCCTAAAGCCCTTGTGTCTTATACCGGATTTGAATCAATCTGATCATTGATCCGAAAAAAAAGAAGAGGCTCTGCAGCTGTTTGATCAGCGGAGCCTCTTCTTTTTTGGGGATAGTCACCCTCAGAACGCATTGAACTTGAAGTTCATAAATCGAAGCATGTTTTCGACATCCAACGAGACTTTTTCAATCATTTTTTCTGTTTCGCCTCCAAATAGTTTTCCCATTACGGCGCCGTTTGAAGTGGCTACGTAAACCTGTCCATCTGATTTTTCATACACAGCGATGTTTTTTGGAAGCAATGCTCCGATGCGTTTTCGATTGTCGGCAGATAACATATCGGCTGAGGCTTTTCCATTGCAATATTGAATAATGTTAAAATTGCCAATGGGATAACCTCCATGCGCTTGTACTTCTTTGTTTTGATCAATGACCGTCACCACATGCCAACCAGGTTGCGCGTTAATGTTGTTGACAATGGTTGTCACCGTTTTGTTAAAATCATAAGGACTTTTCATCTCTTTAATCATCATGTGTCCGGCAGACATGTTTAAGGCAATGCCGGTGAAAAGAATTCCTAAAAAAAGTCCAAAGAGTAGCGTTACAATGATAGTAATTTTTGATTTCATACGTTTATTTTTATTTTTAACACTAAGAATGTATGGAACTTGCTTAATCATAGCTCGTTTCATATGATATTTTTTTAATATGAATGCTGTTTGGGTTTGTTTGTTTTCAAAATGAATTGAATACGATGTTGTTTACTGATTGTTGGGCTTTGAGTGTCGATCTGTCTTTATTCTCGTCCAATGATATGGCACGAAGTTTAATTTTCTTCAATGCAAATATTACCGTTGCGACTATTGACAATGGTTTGTTGAGTTACTTTAGCGATCACCAGAATCGTGATTGTGAAGAAAATCCACGAAAGAACCTGGAAAGAAGGATCTTGCGTTATCTGAAAGGCTACTAACGAGGCAATGGTAACCGCACTCAATGGGAACGTAAAAGCCCACCATGAAATGAAAAATTTTAGTTTTGTAAAACTTTGATACATAAATCCGAGCAGAAATAAAAAGAAATATGACATAAACAGCATAAACAGGGCAAAGTTGTCAAAACTACCGGCAATTCGCATATAAGAAACAAAACCAATGGCTGGCGGTGCAATTAAAATAAAAAATGTTGGGATAAACTTTTCAGGGAGTTGAGCATGAAAAACAGCCCGATAGAAAAAGATAACAAAGAGAATGATCCAAAAAAAGAATCCCACAGAAAAATAGAAATAAGATAAGAACAAGGGTGCTATGTCAACTCCGCAAATGGGTATCAGAATGTTTCCAACCACAGGGATAAACCATGAGGGATTAAAATGTTGAATTTCAAAATTATGTTGTATCCAGAAACTAATGGTTTTGAACAAAAAAATGGTGTGCAAAATGACTCCCAACCACCATAGTGCCACCGCTAGCAAAGGCAGATACGAATAAAAATTGATGGATAACAACAACAATGAAATGGAAATAGCTGAAAAAAAATTGATTCGGATACGATGATGAAAATCCTGTTTCACTTCTTCGGGAAAATATATCCATTTGAGCCCATAAAAAAATGCTATGACAATGAAGAGTGTCAGCGAAAGATAAAGAAATAGGACATAAAGCCATTCAGGAAGCCATTGAAGATGGTAGAATTTGCCAAAGACAATGGATAATCCGTTGATTCCCATTACCATCGAAAATAAGGTGACCGGAAAAAATTGTAGTTTTTGTTTCATACGTTTATTCTTATTTGTACTAAATATGCATATTTTATTGTCATAATATCATTTAAAAATTGCCTCGTAATTCCTCGAAAGGGTTTTTGGGGAGAAGTTTTGTTGATGTACAAGCTTGTTTCTTTTGCATGAACAGAAGCCATTTTGTGGTTTTTTTTATTTGCTTTTTTGTTGCTCAAGTACCTTGCTGCATTGATTCATGCAAAGAGTTTTAAGCATATGATCATTGAGGTATGAAACAAAAGGCCTCTATGAAGAGGCCCTTGTTTTCTGAATAGTTATTCAATGTTTGAAAAATTGATTCCACCATTGCTTTTGCCAATTCAACATATTTTGATACCAGTTTTGAGCCAAATTATCGATTTTAATGTATCCCTTTTTGTTGATTGTAATGTTTACGGAATACGGTTGTGAATCGCTGTTAATTGGCACAATTTGAACAGTATAAGATGAATCGGCAGGAAGACCCATCAAGCGGAAATGATTATGATTCTTCAAATCAGTAGCTGTCGTAATGGTATCACCTCCATAGATGATATATACTTTGTAAGCTACTTTGCAATTAAGCGTATCAGGAGTCAGGAATCCATCCAGTGATGCGGTTTGGTTCGTAATGAATGCACGCAAAACGGGTTTTAATACATATCCGTTATGTGTGTAAACAATGGAACGCGCCAGATTAAAGTCAACCATAATTGAATCTCCACTGGTTGAGAAGTTTCGTTGATTGATGTTTAATGTGACCGTGTTTTGATTTCCCCAAATGTTAAGCGGTTTAATAGTGCTGTCAGCCAGGATAACTGTATTGTTTGGCCCAAGAGTTAAACGGATCTTTTTAATCAGTGAAATGTTAGGTAATTGAAGCTGTCCCAGTGATTTGAAAAACCCGTTTTGAAGAGCCTTCAAATTGTAAGTTCCCTGATTAAACGGCGTTAATGTATGCCAATTGGAAGTATCTCCTACTACTTGATAATCAATTCCTTGAATATCAACATTTACGGCTTTAAAATTGTACCACATTGGCGCATCCGTTACTAAAAAAGCAACATTTCTGCTCCCTGTTGTGCTCGTGTTCGATGAGTTGGTGGAACAAGAAGCAAACAGCACAATTACAAAACTCATCAATAAAAATTTCAATGCTTTCATTTTTTGTAATTTAAAAATTGTTATAATTTGAATTGAACTTATATATTGATTCAGTATTTGTTCAATGTTGGCTTACAAAAAGTTAGTCAAGTCGAATGCATACTGACCGAATTTGCATTTTAAATGAAGGACATGGTTGATTATATATGTTGTTTGACTAAGTTGAGTAATTGGGGTTTCTGCATTAATCCTGCTTGTTTGAAAAGCAATTGTCCTTTTTTGAAAACCATGAGGGTTGGGACTCCTTGAATTCGATAGTTGTTTGCAATTTGAGGATTCTTATCTACGTCTATTTTAATCACTTTGACTTTGTCACCCAATTCAGAAGCAACTTCTTTGAGTATGGGCGATTGGACTTTGCAAGGTCCACACCATTCAGCAAAAAAATCAATGATGACCGGTTTTTCACTTTGAATCAGTTCTTCGAATTTTCCATTCATATGGCAATGCGTTTTGTGCTTTTTTGGACGTTTCTTTTAAAACGACTTCTGTGTTATTTTATTACCTGAATGTTTAAATTCAGTGGAAATTTATGGTGAATCAAGAAAAAATGTATCGGTTTGTGGAAAACCGATACATTTTTAAGTTAATTTAAATTTCGTCTGTTTCAACTACTTTTGCCAATAAATCGGCATAAGGTAAAATCAGATATTTTCCACCTTCAAATTCAATTTCGGTTCCACTGAACGATTTGTAAATAACCATATCCCCCGGTTTTACTTCTGCGTTTTCAATGACACCCATCCATTTGATTGGAGCAATTTGTGATTTTTCTTTTGCAGTTTCAGGTATAATGATGCCTGAAGCAGTTTTTTGTTCGTGGGTTGTTTCTGACAAATCTAAAATAACTTGTTGGTTTACAGGTTGTAATTCTTTCATACTCGTATGTTTTTAATTGGGTTAGAATTGAAATGTTTATTTGATGTTTGTTAATGGTTGTTTGTGAATGTGTTGTGTTGGGGTCAGATTTCCAATAATTCTTTCAGGCGTGCCTGATTAAAGCCTACGACGATCTGACCATTGATGTCCGTTTGTGGAACTCCTTGTTGACCGGTGCGACGAACTAATTCTTCTGCAGCTCGTTGATCGCGTGAAACATCTACATCGGTAAACGGGATATTATTTTTTCTTAACCATGTTTTTAAGGTGTTGCACCATGTGCAGGTTGGGGTGGAATACACCGTGACTTGTTTTACTGTTTTTCCTTCTGCTTTTGCTTTTGCCTGATATATTGCACTGTCCATTAATGCTTTGTAATAATGGCTTTCTTGGCATCCCTTGATCGCATTGACGTAGTTTCCTTTTTCAAAAACCAACAAGGTGGGAGCGCTGGTAATGCCATACTTGACATGTATGTCACGAACTTCTGTCACGTCAGCCACATAAACCGGCACATTGCTTGCCTCTTCAATGGCTTTGTTTAGATTTTCAAAAGCACACATGCTTTGTTCATTGCCTGATTTGTACAATAGCAAAAAAACTTTCTCTTGTTGATTTGTTTTTTGAGTAAAATCGTTGAGAGAACTTACTTTTTCCATATATCATCTTTTGTTTTAGAATTATACATTTTCGAATTCAGTTTCGATGATGTCCATCATCTCCTCTTTCGTTTGCATGCCGGTGGTAGCTCTTGCCACGATTCCGTTCACATAATAAATGGTGAAAGGTATTCCCATAAACCTTTTTACTTCAGGGAGTGAACGAATGATGTTTGCTTCGGGATTGTCAAAATCCATATCATAAAAATGCACATTTGGATATTCATGTTGCAATTCTTCGGCATTTTCATAAACCGGAATGCACATGGGTCCCATTCTTCCGCACACAACCACTACGTTGTCCTGTGTTGAAAGAATCTGATTCAGTTGTGCTGCTGTTTCGATGTGATTGAGATGAGTGTCCAACATATTTTTTTGTAATGTGACGTTGTTTGCATTGCAAAATTAATGCCACAAAAAAGCGAAAGCAATGTGATTCGCATTGCTTTCTTCAACTGTAACATTGAAATAATTCAATGATTTTGTTGTTTCAGTTCCGTTTGGAAGAATTTTGTACGTGTGTAACCCGCCGTTGTTAAGGCCTATTGTGTCGTTTCACGAGCGGTCGTTTATTTCTTTTTTGCCTGAAGCAAACGGACATAATTTTTGAAGAAAAATCGTTCGTTGAATGAGCTAAACCCCTTTTCAGACAAAATCGATTTCCAATCCTTTTGTATGTAATCAAAGGCATAAGGACATTCGATTTTTTTGAAAACAAAACGATGAAACGCCGGCATTTCGTCCATGTTGAATTCTGCAAAATCAAGAATGGCAAAAACGCCTCCGACTTCTAAATGGCGATAGGCATTTTCAATGATGGTTTGTCGCACTTCATGTGGAAATCCGTGAATGACAAAACTGATGAAAACCCGATTGAACGTTTGCTGTAAATCAAAAGGTTGATCAATACGTTGTTGTTTAAAAATCACCTGCGGATCGTTTTCAAATCTCTTTTCAAACTTGGATTTCATGATGTCCGATACATCAACTCCGACAATTTGACCTTCGCCTTTCAAATATGGCAACATGATTGAAGCATTTCGGCCTGTTCCACAACCAAGATCCACTATTTTTTCACCTTTTTCGATCTTCAAAGTGCTGATAGCATCGTTAATAAAGCGTTGATAGCCACCCATTGATCCCCAATTCATGAGGGTGTCATAATGTTTTGACACAAAAGGGGTTAATTCTACACCTGATTCAGGATATAATTTTTTGAACGTTTTCTTCATCGGGTTTATATTTATAACTGATTGAATTGGAATCAATTGATTTGTTGTCGTTTAATGCCATTGGCTTCCAACAAGGCATCGATGGTCGGCTCGTGACCTCTGAAACGTTTGTACAAAATCATAGGCGCTTCGGTACCTCCTTTTGAAAGGATGTTTTCCCTAAAAGATGAAGCCGTATTTTCATTAAAAATGCCGTTTTGTTTGAACATTGAAAAGGCATCTGCTTCGAGTACTTCTGCCCATTTGTAGCTGTAATAGCCGGCTGCATAACCGCCTGAGAAAATATGGCTGAAAGAGGTACTGATGCAGGTTGCATCAACACTTGGTAAAATGTTGGTTTCTTGAGTTACCTGTTTTTCAAAAGCAATAACATCTCCGTCGAATGGGCGAGACAAGGTATGCCAGGCCATGTCTAAAAAGCCAAAATTAAGCTGACGCACGCAAGCATAGCCAATGTTGTAATTGGCAGCTGCTTTCAGTCGAGCAATCATCTCATCCGATATTTTTTCGCCGGTCTGATAATGGGAGGCAAATTGATCTAAGAAAGCCTTTTCAGTAACATAATTTTCCATAAATTGGGAGGGCAATTCAACGAAATCACGGTAAACACTGGTTCCTGAAAGTGAAGCATATTGAGTGTTAGCTAACATCCCGTGCAATGAATGACCAAATTCGTGTAAAAATGTTCGTACTTCATCATAGGTCAATAATGCCGGTTTTGAATTTGTTGGTCGTGTAAAATTCATCACCAGGCTAACGTGCGGTCTGCTGTTTCGTTTTCCATCCATCCATTGTCCTTTAAATTCAGTCATCCAGGCGCCTGCTCTTTTTCCGGGACGTGGGAAGAAGTCCGTGTATAAAAGCGCAAGGTATTTGCCGTTGCGATCTCTGACTTCAAATACTTTGACTTCGGGATTATAGACAGGAACGTTGGCAATTGGCTTAAATTGCAATCCATACAACTTTCCGGCTAACCCAAAAACTCCTTTAATCACTTGATTTAATTCAAAATAGGGTCGTAACGTATCTTCGTTGAACGCATATTTTTCGGCTTTGAGTTTTTCGGCATAATAGCTCCAATCCCATGGTTGTACTGTAAAATTGGCTCCGTGTTCCGATGCATATTGTTGAACGGCCGCATATTCTTTTTCTGCTTCAGGTTTGTAAACGGCCAATAAATCGTTCAGGAGTTGATAAACGTGATCGCTGTTTTCTGCCATTCGATGACGCAGAACGTTATCGGCGTACGTCGGAAATCCAAGTAAGTTGGAAATTTTAAGTCGAAGATTGACAATGGTTTCAATTGTTTTCCGGTTGTCGTTTTGATCTCCGTGAGTTCCTTTTGTGGAATAAGCCATATAGATTTTTTGCCTCAAATCACGATTATCGGCAAACTTCATGACAGAGACGTAGGTTGGTGCAGAGAGATCCAATAACCATCCTGATTGTCCTTTTCGTTGCGCTTTTTCGGCAGCTGCTTCCAAGAAGTCATTGGATAAGCCGGCCAATTCCTTTCGGTCGGTGATCAGCAGCGAGTAATCATTCACCTCTTTCAACGCATTTCGTTCAAATTGTAATGAAGCAATATTCAGTTGTTTTGTCAGTTCGCGATATGTCTTTTTGTCAGCTTCGCTGAGATTAGCCCCATTGTCGGCAAATCGATCGTACGTTTTTTGGAGTAATGTGGCCTGTTCGGGAGTTAAATTCAATTGATTTCGTTGATCATAGACTGCTTTAATTTTGGCAAAGAGCTTTTCATTCAAGGTGATATTATTGGCGTGTTCAGTCAATAAAGGAGAAAGCTCTTCCGCAATTTTTTGCATTTGTTCGTTGGTGTCGGCACTGTTCAAATTGAAAAAGACATGGCTTACTCTGTCTAAAAGCCTGCCGGAACGTTCTAACGCTTCTATGGTGTTTTGAAAAGTTGGATTTTGTTTGTTGTTGACAATAGTGGCAATTTCTTGATCCTGTTCTTTGATTGCCTCTTTGAATGCCGGAAGGTAGTGTTCCATTTTAATTTTGTCAAATGGTACAGCTCCATGGGGCGTTTTGTAAGGTTGGAGAAACGGATTTGCCAAATTTTCAGTAAATGCTGGAATAGTAGCAACGGTAGTCATAAGTAATAAAATCAAATGTTTGATGTTCATAGTCTCGAAATTGATGGTTAAAAAATGGATATCTTACAAGGTTATCAACATTGCCTCTCTATTTTGAATAGAGGAAATCTGGTTTTGTTCAACTAGAATATTGTCATTCGACCTTTTTTAAAATGATGAATATAAGCGCTTTGTTTATTTTTTTTTATGCCTGTATCTGTGAAACGGTAACCAAATGTTATGGTGTTTCGATTTAGTCACTGGAATGTTCATGGTTGGTACAAAGGATCAAACAAAGTTAATCAAATTTATTAATTTGTCATGCTGTTCATGAGAAAATAGATTGTTTTTTTAGTATACTCATTCAATAATCATGTTATTTGAAATGCTTTCGAAAAGAAACGGAGCGTTTTTTTGAAAGAGCCATAAAAACATATTTTATAGTTTAAAACTTGTATTGTTAAACTCTGTCATTGAGACAGCTATCTTGATTATATTGAAAAAAAAAGTACCTTTGTATGAAACAAAGCATCGGTTAAAGCACTAATTTTTCAAGAGATTGAATGGAACAACGATATTCGTTATCAAAAGAAGAACGCTTGAGGGGAACAAAAAATATTCAGAAGTTGTTTGAAAACGGACAATCGATCCTGCAATATCCGATACGAGTAGTTTATTTATCATTGAATGAAGGGAATAATGTAGGTCCAAAAGTTCTTTTTAGTGTTCCAAAACGACGATTTAAGAAAGCGCATGATCGTAACTTATTGCGGCGACGAATGAAGGAGGCTTTTCGACAACACAAAATTTTGCTTCAAGGCAATGCGGAAGCTTCCCAAAAAGCACTCTTTGTTGCGTTTACTTACATTGCCAATGAGCCTGTTGCTTTTAAACAAATAGAAAATGCAATGCAAGCTTTATTGCTTCGGCTGAATCAATGTGTGCATGTTGATAACGAGCTTAGCTGTGAATGAATTTTGTAAAATATGTTCTTGAAATCAATTTATCAAGGAATTAAATGGGTATTAAAATGGATCCTGCTTCTGCCGGTACTCTTTTATCGTTATTTTATTTCACCCATTAAACCGCCAACTTGTCGCTACACTCCAACCTGTTCTCAATATGCCGTGGAAGCTCTTCAGAAACATGGTCCTTTCAAAGGCTTTTATTTGGCAGTGAAGCGAATTTTAAGTTGTCATCCATGGGGTGGGAGTGGATATGATCCTGTCCCGTAATTCGTGTTGATTTCTTTCTGTATGGTTACTGATCATGAGTAATGCCAACAAGACAAATCATGGCTGAACGACAGGTCGCAATGAGGCACCTGAATGAATGAAAAAAGCTGACAATTAGATGATTCGTATTTATTATGAAAGTTGTTATTCTTTTTTAACTATCATGCTGAATATGTTAGAAAGATGGACGATACATTTGTCTTCAACCAAACGCGAGGGGCTGTGTTGTGGTTATATTATTGTTAATCAGTAATATGCATTATTTAAGACTGTTTATGCAACTGTGAAATGTTAAAACGAAATAGAAAATAGACGAATCTCCACATAAACATTTATTTACAAGTATGAATCCAATCGTTGATATTAGAGAGTTAAATGAGCGCATTGAAAAACAAAGTGCGTTTGTAGATACCATTACCATGGGTATGAATCAGATCATTGTTGGTCAAAAACATTTAGTTGAATCCTTGCTTATCGGGTTGCTATCTGACGGACATATTTTGTTGGAAGGGGTTCCTGGATTGGCCAAAACATTGGCCATTAAAACGTTGTCTAAATTGGTAGATGCCAACTACAGTCGTATTCAGTTTACCCCTGATTTGTTACCGGCAGATGTGATCGGGACCATGATTTACAGTCAGAAGAAAGAAGAATTTGCCATTAAAAAAGGGCCGATCTTTTCGCATTTTATTTTGGCTGATGAAATCAACCGTGCTCCGGCTAAAGTGCAAAGTGCCTTGTTGGAAGCCATGCAGGAACGTCAGGTCACCATTGGAGATCATACTTTTAAACTGGAAGAACCATTCTTGGTTTTGGCTACCGAGAATCCGATTGAACAAGAAGGAACTTATCCATTGCCGGAAGCCCAAGTGGATCGTTTCATGTTGAAAGTGGTGATTTCTTACCCCAAAAAGGAAGAAGAGAAAGCGATTATCCGATTGAACATGCAGGAGTCATTGCCTGAAATCAAACCGCTGATTTCTACGCAAGAAATTGTGAATGCGCGTCATGTAGTTCGTGATGTTTATGTTGACGAAAAAATTGAGCGTTATATTGTTGATATTGTTTTTGCGACTCGTTTCCCTGACGAATATGGCATCAAAAATTTAGTCAACATGATTGCTTACGGAGGTTCGCCGCGTGCTTCCATCAGTTTAGCCATGGCATCCAAAGCGTATGCTTTCATCAAACGCCGTGGATACGTTATTCCGGAGGATGTACGTGCTGTTTGTTATGACGTGCTGCGTCATCGCATCGGATTGAGCTACGAAGCAGAAGCTAACAATTTAACTTCGGAAGAGATCATCAGCGAGGTTTTAAATGCCGTTGAAGTGCCTTAATCGTTTAGTTTAAAACGTAAAATTGATGGAGTCAAAAAGGGTTGAACCCTGCCAAAATCGGCATCTACTGGAATATTAGCAACCGGAGGCCATGGGTGAAGCGTTTATTTTCAGTGTGGTTCAATTCATTATCATATTTCTTATTTGGATGTTAGCATGGAAACAACGGATTTGTTAAAAAGGGTACGCCAAATTGAGATCAAAACACGCGGTTTATCCAATAGTATTTTTGCCGGTGAGTATCATTCGGCATTCAAAGGGCGTGGAATGACCTTTTCGGAAGTGCGTGAATATCAATATGGTGATGATATTCGGAGTATTGATTGGAACGTAACAGCCCGATTTAACCATCCTTTTGTGAAGATTTTTGAGGAAGAACGTGAACTAACCGTGATGTTGTTGGTGGATGTGTCCGGCAGTCGTGATTTTGGGACTACCCATCAAACTAAAAAGAACATGATTACCGAAATTGCGGCAACGATTGCTTTTTCAGCCATTCAAAATAAAGATAAGATTGGCGTTATCTTTTTTTCCGATAAGATCGAAAAATTTATTCCGCCTCAAAAAGGGAAGAAACATACGTTATACATTATTCGTGAATTAATCAATTTTGAGCCTGAAAATAACCAGACCAATATTTCGAAAGTGTTGGAATATTTCACCTCTGCCATTAAAAAACGATGCATTGCTTTTTTAATTTCCGATTTTATTGATGGCGATTTTGAACGGGCTATTTCTTTGGCGAATCGTAAACACGATGTTGTTGCTTTGCAAGTGTATGACCCACGCGAAACGGAACTGCCTGATATTGGTTTAATGAAAGTAAAAGATTCTGAAACCGGAGAACGATTATGGATTGATACATCCGATCGACGTTTGCGCATGGCGTATCACAATTGGTGGGGCGAGAATCAAATTAACCTGCAGCAGGTGTTAGCCAAAAGTCAGGTTGATTTTGTGTCGATCAGTACGGATCAGGATTATGTAAAAGCGTTGATGCGTTTGTTTAAGCAACGTTCATAAGTGACTTCTTGTTAATATACTACTCATGAGAACAATTCGTTTCTTTATTTTTATTCTGTTTTTAGCCGGTTTTTCGTCGAAAGTTTTTGGGCAACCGATTTCTGTGAAAGCCTCCATCGATTCCACTTTGGTGATGATCGGAAAACAATCACATCTGACATTGGAAGTGGCTCAGCCCAAAGAGGCGCATGTGATATTTCCAATGATTGCCGACACGTTGGTGCAAGGCATTGATGTCGTTGCAAGGTCAAAACCCGATACGACGAATCTTGGTAATGGGCGCATTCAAGTGAAACAAGTGTACACGATCACTTCTTTTGATACGGCTTTGTATTACATTCCTCCTTATCCGTTTGTCAGCGGGAATGATACATTTAAAACCTTGCCTTTGTCTTATAAGGTGTTGACTTATTCAATAGACACGACCAAGCAATCGATTTTTGATATCAAACGGATCATTCAACCGCCTTTTAATTGGATTCATTTGTGGGAAACGGTCTTTCTTATTTTGTTGCTGCTGCTTTTATTGATTTTAGGAGGATATTATCTGTGGAAACGGGTGTTGAAAAAACCAATTCCTTTTGTGACGGCATCTCAGCGTATTCTTTCACCTCACGAAGAAGCATTGGAAGCTTTGAAAGAAATAGAACGGCTTAAAATATGGCAGCAAGGTCGCGAAAAGGAATATTTTACTCAATTGACGGATGTGTTGCGTAACTATATTGACCGTCGATTTAACATTCCGGCTTTAGAAATGACTTCATCCGATTTATTGGATGAGGCAAAGTTAATTCAAAAAGAATTTCCGGGAGCTTACGATGGACTTAAGAAGGTATTGCAAATTGCAGATTTAGTTAAATTTGCAAAGTGGCATCCAATTCCTGAAGAAAACGAATTAAGCTTAAATCTCTCTTATCTTTTTGTCAATCAAACAAAAGTAGAAGCAGTCACAACAGAACATGAGGAATCAGCTTCTGTTGATCAACAGCATGAAAACGATGGAACGGAGAAATGAGTTAACACGAAACGAATTTACCAGTCGGACGATTGCACGTCGTTCGTAAGTGGAAAATCTATTATCGTTTGAAATTTTGAACATTATGGTTTTTAGAAATCCCAATTTATTGTTTTTACTGCTGGTACTGTTGCCGATCATTGCGGGCTATTTTTGGAAATTGCGCCAATCGGATGCAAGCATGCAAATTTCCTCGACCCGTTATTTTGCAGGTTTTCCCAAAACAAGGCGACTGTATTTAAGGCATGTTCCTTTTATCTTGCGTTTGTTGACGATCATCATGTTGATTTTTGTTATTGCGCGTCCACAAATTCCTAATGCAGTGACTAACAAAACGACGGAAGGGATTGATATCATGTTGGCCATTGACGTCTCCGGATCGATGTTGGCTAAAGATTTTACTCCCAATCGGATTGAAGCGGCCAAGAATGTTGCTGCTGAATTTATCAATAGCCGTCCGAACGATAACATCGGTTTGGTGATTTTTGCCAGTCAGGCTTTTACGTTAAGCCCTTTGACCACCAATCATGCTGCTTTACTTAATCTACTGAAAACTGTGAATTTTGGTGAAATTGACGATGGAACCGCCATTGGTGTGGGGTTAGCCACGGCTATTAATCGCTTGCGAAACAGTCAGGCCAAATCAAAAGTGATTATTTTATTGACGGATGGATCAAACAATACCGGCGATATCGCTCCATTGACAGCGGCTGAAATTGCAAAAACTTACGGAATTCGTGTTTATACTATTGGCGTCGGGACTCGAGGCATGGCGCCCATGCCTGTGCAAACGCCTTTTGGGTTGCAATACCAAAACATGCAGGTGGATATTGATGAAGGTACTCTGCAGCAAATTGCTTCGATGACTAATGGTCAATATTTTAGAGCTACCGATACTGAAAAATTGCACGAAATATATCATGACATCGATCAATTGGAAAAGAATAAAATGCACGTCAAAGAATATTACAGAAATCAGGATGATTACACCATCTTTGCTCTGTTGGCATTTCTCTTCCTGTCGCTGGAATTGATTTTGCGGAATACCATTTTGCGTAAGATTCCTTAATGAGTGCTTTATTTGACGATGTTTCGTGTCTTTAAAAGTAGTTTACTATGTTTCAATTTGCACAGCCTAATTATTTGTTTTTGTTACTGATTATTCCTGTCATTTTTGGCCTGTTTTATTACAGCCGAATGATGAAAAGGAAAAATATAATCCGATTTGGCAATCCCGAATTGTTGAAGGATCTAATGCCCAATTATTCGGCTTCAAGGCCTGTCGTGAAATTTTATTTGCTTTTGGTAGCTCTTGTTTTTATTATTTTAGCGTTAGCTCGTCCGCAATTTGGAACAAGTACCGAAACCGTCAAACGGCATGGCATTCAGGTTATGTTTGCGGTGGATGTTTCCAATTCCATGATGGCTAATGATGTTTCTCCCAGTCGATTGGATGTGGCTAAACAATTATTGTCGTCGCTTTTCAACAAATTAACGCAGGATCAGATCGGTATCATTGTCTTTGCCGGTGAGGCACAGGTTCAATTGCCCATCACCTCTGACAATATTGCTGCCAACATGTTTTTGTCAAACATCAGTACAACGATGATTTCTCGTCAAGGGACTGCCATTGGCTCGGCCATTGACTTAGCCATTAAGTCATTAACTTCCAATTCAAAAGCCGGCAAAGCGATTGTGCTGTTGACGGATGGAGAAAATTTTGAAGATAATGCGGTGGAAGCTGCCAAGTTAGCTGCAAAAAAAGGCATCATGGTCGATGTGGTTGGAGTTGGAACGCCTCAGGGTTCTCCGATCCCAATTCCCGGCACGATGAGTTATTTGAAGGATGAGCAGGGGAATGTTGTGGTGACGCATTTGAATGAAACAATGTGTAAAGAAATTGCGGCTGCCGGCCACGGTATCTTTGTTAGAGCTGACAACACGAACACGGCTTTGAAAGCGGTGACTGCCAGTTTGAATCAGTTAGCTACTGCGCCTATTGAAAATCAAGTGTTCACTTCAAACGATGAACAATTTGCCAATTTAGCCTGGCTGGCTTTCTTTTTGTTATTGATTGATCTCCTTATTCTTGAACGTAGAAACAAATGGATCAATCGCTTTAAATGGTTTGAATAGCAGTGGAGACACCGTGGTGATTTCTGCCGTGAAAAACTCCCTGTTTGCATTGACAATGAATTTGAAAAGAAAAAACAAAAAATAAAGATGGTATGCAAGAAGATATCAGCATGAATTGGAGGCCAAATGCCTTGATGTTATTAAGCATTTTGATGTTTTGCTTTCTTCCTTTTTTTACAGTCAAGGCGCAAAAAGCCAACAGTGAAATAAGAAAAGGAGTAAAGATGTATGATGCGCAACGTTATGATCAGGCAGCTGTTTTGTTTAAAGATGCCTTAAAAAAGGATTCTAATTCGTTTGATGCTTCCTACGATTTAGGCAACGCATTATATCGTCAGAAAAATTACAAGGCGGCCATGGATATTTATCAAAAAGCGCTCCCTTTAACAAAAGATAAATCGTTAATAGCAAAAGATTTGCATAACATTGGGAATGCATTTATGCAGCAAAAACAATATGAGGATGCATTAAAAGCATACCGATCTGCTTTGCTGGCCAATCCAAATGACGATGAAACTCGTTTCAATTATGCCTATGCTGCTGAAATGTTGAAACATCAGCAAAACAAACAAAATCAAAATAAACAGAATAAACAAAATAAACAAAATCAGCAGAATAAACAGGATAATAAAAATCAGAATCAGCAAAACAACAATAAAAACAAAAACAACAACAATAATAATAATCAAAATCAACAGCAACCTCAGGGAGGCGGCATGTCCAAGCAAAATGCCGAACAGATTTTGAACTCTATTCAACAGGAAGAAAATCAAGTGCAAAATAAAATCAATCAACAACGGGTTCAGATGCATTCGGCTCAACCTGCCAAGGATTGGTAATGAGAAAGTCAACAAAAAGGAATTAGTATATGAGAAAAGCAGTATTTGTTGCCATTGCTTTATTGACCATGAGCGTGGGTCATAGTTATGGGAATAACATCGTTTTCAAAGCCAAGGCGCCGGCAACGGTTGTCATGGGGAATGCCTTTCAATTGGTTTACACCATCAATACATTAGCCGACCCAAATGAATTGAGAACACCTGCAATTGCTGGTTTCGATATTGTTGCAGGACCGTTTACTGCCCGATCGGAACAAAGCATCAACGGTGTTTACAGTAGTTCGATGTCATTTACGCTCATGTTGATGCCCAAAAAAGTGGGAACTTTCAGCATCGGGCCGGCATCGATTGTCGTCAACAATCAACGATTGATGTCCAACGGATTGTCCATTCAGGTGTTGCCTCCGGATAAAAATGCCGCTAACTCTTCTCAAGGCAATGGCATACGCTCAGAAGGTGGAACTTCTTTTCAATCGGCAAGCAATCAAGATGTGTTCATCAGGGCTATTGTTTCTAAAACAAAAGTGTATGAACAAGAAGCCTTTTTGGTTACCTACAAATTGTACTCCATTCCTGATATCGTCGGTTTTGAAGATGTAAAGTTCCCCGATTTCAAGAATTTTGTCATGCAACAAATTGATTTATCCAACGATCGACAAACACAACTGGAGCATTACAACGGACGAAATTACACCACTGCCGTTATTTATCAGGTGTTGTTGTTTCCACAGCGATCCGGAGAAATTACCATTGATCGAGCTGCTTGTACGGCCATTATTCGCTTGAGGACACAGCAAAAGGTTCACAGTATTTTTGATGATTTCTTTGATACTTATCAGGACATTAAGAAAGTTCTTATTGCTCCGCCCATTCGTATTGATGTGCAGCCTTTGCCGCTCAAAGATAAACCGGCGTCATTTTCGGGGGCTGTAGGCGATTTTCAGTTAAGCTCCAATTTGTCTAAAACCATTGTCAAAACCAATGAGTCTGTTACATTGGAACTGAAAATAACCGGAACGGGTAATTTGAAATTGATCAATAATTTACCTGTGGTTTTTCCACAAGGTTTTGATACCTATGATCCCAAAGTGGACAATAATTATCGTACTACTGCGAATGGAGTGACCGGTACGAAAACGATCGATTACATTGCCATTCCGCGTCAAGCAGGCGATTTTACCATTGCTCCCGTATCTTTTTCTTATTTTGATGTATCGACGCATTCCTACAAAACGCTTTCGACGCCTGAATATAAGATTCATGTGGATCAGGGACCGGTTACCTCATCGTCGGTCTATAACAGCATGCCGCAAAAAGAAAATGTTAAGCTTTTGAATCAAGATATTCGGTATATTGATACCAGTAATTTTAAGGTAACCCGTCATCAGCGCTTTTTGATTCAATCCACTGCATTTTTGGCTTTGTATCTGGGCGTGTTGTTGTTGGCATTCTTGTTGTTCTTTATTTTCCGCAAACAAGCCCGTGAAAATGCTAATCTGGCTTTGCGGCGAACAAAAAAAGCCAATAAAATGGCATTAAAACGATTGAAAACAGCTTCCATGTATTTGAAGGAAAACAATAAAGAACGTTTTTACGAAGAAATACTGAAAGCTCTCTGGGGTTTCATGAGTGATAAACTGAACATTCTTACGGCTGATTTAACAAAACAGGCCATGGAAGTCAGTTTATTGGAACGCAATGTTGATGTGTCAATTGTTCAACGGTTGATGGATCTCTTAAACACATCGGAATTTGCTCAATATGCACCTGCAACAAGTCCAAAATCGATGAAAGAGATTTTTGACGAAGCAGTGGCCTTGATTGAATTGATTGACAATAAATTAAAATAACCTTTTGATTGAATCGATAATGAAACGGATACAATTTTTTTGGATTTTCATGTTGGTCGCTTTGAGCCTGACAAGCCAGGAATTATCATTGCAGAAAGCCAATGCGTTGTATTCCCAGGCACAATATGCTGCGGCTGCTCAGCAGTACGAAATGATAAGACAAATTCAGGGTGATGCGCCTCAATTGTTTTATAATTTGGGCAACGCTTATTATCGTGCCGGAAATTTAGGCAAAGCAATCTTAAATTACAATCGAGCTCTTTTGTTGGATCCCAATTATGACAACGCTCGCTTTAATCTTCGAATTGCTCAGTTAAAAGTGGTTGATAACGTTGATGTTACTACCAAATTTTTCTTAGTTCAATGGATGGATGATTTTGGGAATCTTTTTTCATCCAACCAATGGGCCATTCTTAGTTTTATTGCTTTTGTTTTGATGTTGCTTTCGATATTGTTATATATTTTTTCAACTTACAAACAACGTCGAAAGGTTGGATTTACTTCTGCCATTGTGTTGTTTTTTGTGTTTATCATTGGCTTTTCGTATGCTGAAAAGCAGAGCCATAAGTTTATTGACAGTACTGCAGGAATCATCATGGATCCATCTGTGACTGCCAAAGATGCTCCGTCGCTCAATTCAAAAGATATGTTTGTGCTGCACGAAGGGACTAAGGTCACTATTTCCAATGAAATATCGGGTTGGACCGAAATTGTACTTCCTGATGGCAATGAGGGATTTATTCCTTCCACCAGCATTGAAAAAATATAAAGCAATACTCCGCTCGGCTTCTTATTTTGTTGTACTAAATCACTCATTGGTGATTCATTGAATTGGCACAACGAAAAAACGAAGTACGACAACGAAGGTTTTTGATTTTATTGGAGAAAAGGTTAAAAGGATTAACTTACTATCGTCATAACTTCTATTGTGCCACAAGATGATTCGTTTTAAACGAATTTAATTTGCCATGTTTATTTTTAGAATTTTTCCCGAATAAGCCGGTAAGTGAATTTTAAAGGGTTCATTGAAGCTGAGCTTTTGGGTTGTGTCCTGTTGATTTGTTAATAAATCAATTGTAGTGACCACTTTATCACTTTCTATTTGTAAATATTCAAAGGCATGTTGCGGAATATTGATCTGAATATCGGTGCATAAAGCATCAAAGTTTACAGCGATCAACAATAAGTTGGAGTTGGCTTTTCGAAAAAATGCAAATTGTTTGTTAGCGTCAAAAAAGGGATTGGCATAATTGACATACATCAAATCGAACATCAACCCATTGAAGATAGCTTCTTCTGATTGAACAATGTGCAGCAAGGTTTGATAAAATTGGCGAAGGCTTTTTTCTTCCGCGCTCAACTGAGCGCCATCGCAAGCTCCTTCATTATACCAGCGACGAATGGAATCGACGCTCCAATAGTCAAAAATGGTGGTTCTACCGTCCATGCCACTAAATCCTTCGGCATCGTTTGCTTTTTCTCCCAATTCCTGTCCTGCATAAATTAACAACGGCGAAGTGCTCAACGTAGCTGCTACAATGACACCTGGAATTGCTCTCCATGGATCTTCGGCAAAAAAAGTTGATGCTATGCGTTGCTCGTCATGATTTTCTAGAAAATACAACATGTTGGGCAAAATATCGTTGGTTTTTTGCCATGTGATGCTGATGGCTCGCGCCGATTGATAATCCATGATGATGCCACGTAACGTGTCGTACATGCCGACTTTGTCGTATAGAAAATGAAAATGTCCTTTTTCGATGAACAGATGATAAGCTAACGGATTGTAAATTTCTCCTATGAAGATGATGGTTGGAAATTCATGTGTAATTTGAGGAATAGCCCATTCCCAAAATTCAACCGGCACCATTTCAGCCATATCACATCGAAACCCGTCAATACCTTTCGATGCCCAAAAGTGTAAAATAGCACGCATTTTATGCCATGTATCAGGAATGGGATCAAAATGATGGGTATGTCCATTTACATAATCAATTCCATAGTTTAATTTGATTGTTTCGTACCAATCATGAATGGTGGGATTTGCCGAAAACAGATCATTGCCGGTGGCTTTTGCCGGAAATTCAACATAAGGAGTTTCTTCATTGCCCTTTAAATCAAAATGGGGAGCAAAAGGTTCATTCGGGATATAATAAAAATTATTCAAAGGATCGAATGCGTGTTCCTTGATGTCATGTTCTCCAAGGTCTGAGGTATCTGAGGGTTTGACATCCGAATGATATTGACGGGCAACATGATTGGGTACAAAATCGATGATGACTTGTAGCCCTTCCTGATGCGTTCGTGCAATCAATGCTTCAAATTCATTCATACGGTGAGTCACATCCTGCGCCAAATCGGGATCAATGTCGTAATAATCTTTGATGGCATAAGGAGAACCGGCTTTCCCTTTGACAATAGCAGCATGATCCTTGGCAATGCCAAAGGCGGTATAATCCGTCTGCGTGGCATGTTCAATAATGCCCGTAAACCAGACGTGAGTAGCGCCTAAGGTTTTAATTTCTCGTAATACGTTGGAGGTGATATCGTTTAATTTTCCGCAACCATTGGTATCAATATCACCGTTAGATACCGGATGGGTTACAGTGTTGGTGAAAAGGCGCGGAAGTAATTGATAAATAACTATTTTAGAGTTCATATCTTGGTACATTTGGAATAGAATGAGCTAACAAGGAGGAGACGAAAAAAATGGACTGATTGAGAGGTTGTCATGTTAAGTTGCATAGACAAAAATAGTCAGGACGTTTCAAGAGCCTTTGTCAATGTCATTGTCAAAAGAAACGTGTTACAAAGTTAATCATAAATGCCATGATTACGCCGAATGGCATCCTTTAAAGTCATCATTTAACGAATTCCCAAAAAAAGAGTATCTTTGCTTTTTGAAAAAAAGAGACGGTTGCGGCATTGCTGATGCAGTTGAAGAAATTTCGGGCTTATGTTTTAATGCAGTTTATTTGGATTCATGGAGTATCGTTACGATTTTTTGGTTATTGGCGGAGGCATTGCAGGCCTCAGTTTTGCGTTAAAAGTATCGAATCGCGGACGCGTTGCTCTTTTAACAAAAACCTCGTTGGAAGAAGCCAATACTTTTTATGCGCAGGGCGGTATTGCAACGGTGATGCTTCAATCGGATAATTTTGAAAAACACATTCAAGACACATTAATTGCCGGTGATTACCTGTGCGATCGGGCTGCCGTAGAGATGGTGGTGCGAGAGGCTCCTGATCAAATTAAAGCATTGATTGAGTGGGGCGTTGATTTTGACCGTGATGAAGCCGGTCAGTTTGATTTGCATCGCGAAGGCGGACATTCCGAATTTCGCATTTTGCATCATAAAGATTCAACGGGAAGTGAAATTCAAGCTTCATTGGTTCAACGTGTTTTGCAAAATCCCATGATCGATGTGTATAATGATCATTTTGCCATTGATATCATCACTCAACATCATTTAGGACAGGTTGTTACACGTAACACGCCTGATATCAGTTGCTTCGGCGCTTATGTGCTGAATCAATCAACTCATGTCATTGATACGTTTTTGGCAAAAGTAACATTAATTGCCACCGGCGGAATCGGTAATGTCTATCAGACTACTACGAATCCGACCATTGCTACCGGCGATGGCATTGCCATGGTTCATCGGGCTCGCGGGGTAATTACCGATATGGAATTTGTTCAGTTTCATCCTACAGCGTTATATCACCCGGGTGAGCGTCCTTCTTTTTTAATCACCGAAGCCATGCGTGGTTACGGAGCGTTGCTTCGCACGAAGGATGGAGAACGATTTATGCACAAATATGATAATCGTGAAGAGTTAGCGCCTCGTGATGTAGTAGCTCGTGCCATTGATAATGAAATGAAAACCAGAGGAGACGATTTTGTATATTTGGATGTTACCCATAAAGATGCTGAGGAAACCCGAATGCATTTCCCGATGATCTATGAAAAATGTCTGAGTATGGGGATCGATATCACTCGTTCAATGATTCCTGTGGCGCCTGCAGCGCATTATCTTTGTGGAGGCATTCAAGTAGATCTTCGTGCTCGCACTTCCATTGATCGATTGTATGCTGCGGGTGAATGCAGTCGCACCGGTTTGCATGGAGCCAATCGCTTGGCTTCCAACTCATTGATTGAAGCCATTGTGTTTGCTGATGCCGCAGCTAAAGATGCCGTACAACGGGTTGATTCTTTGCCGTTTACTTCAGTTCCTGCATGGAATGACGAGGGAACGACATTGCCGGAAGAAATGGTTTTAATCACTCAGAGCGTGAAGGAAGTACAACAAATTATGTCAACTTATGTTGGCATTGTACGATCCAATCTCAGGCTTGAACGTGCCAAAGCCCGATTGGAAATCTTATATCGTGAGACGGAAAGTCTTTTTGATCGTTCGGTGGTTTCCAAAGAAATCTGTGAATTGCGCAATTTGATCAGTGTGGGATATTTAATCATCAAACAGGCCATGCAGCGCAAAGAAAACATTGGGTTGCATTACAATATCGATCACATCGCATCGTCATCAGCAAAGCATGAAGCAAAAGCTGATTGATGCTTCAGATGAACAAAGAGAGAAACGAAATGAAGTTTTAAATTTAATTTTTTGCAAATGAACTTATTTATTCATTGGAACGTTGATCCTGAGATTGTGAAAGTCTTTGGCATTTCGATCCGTTACTACGGCATTTTATTTGTCGGCGGAATTATCATTGCTCTTTTCATGCTCGAAAAAATGGCAAAAAGAGAAGGATTTACGCAAAAAGAATGGGACAAGTTGACATTGTATGGTTTAATCGGGATCATTGTGGGAGCTCGTCTGGGGCAATATTTATTTTATGAGCCAAGCCAATTGTTTACGCATCCGTTGGAGGTGATTTTTCCGATTGAAAAAATGCCTGATGGGCATTATCATTTCATTGGATACCAAGGTTTAGCTAGTCATGGCGGGGCTTTAGGTCTCATTTTGGCACTGGCTTTGTTCACTTGGCAGACGAAAAGAAGTCTTTGGGTGACTCTCGATTTGGTGGCAATTGTCACGCCAATTGCCGGATTTTTTATTCGGATGGCCAATTTGATGAATTCAGAAATCTATGGCAAAAAAACGGATGTTCCATGGGCTTTTGTTTTTGAACGTGTTGATCCCTATCCCCGTCATCCTTCGCAAATTTATGAAGGCCTTTCTTATTTGTTGATTTTCTTCTTAAATCTCTATTTATATAAAAAATGGAGAGCGAAAGTTGGATCCGGTTTCTTCTTTGGGCTTAACATTGCTTTGATTTTTACAGCTCGTTTCATTATTGAGTTTTTCAAAGCACCACAAGAAGCATTTGAACGAAGCATGGCTCTCGATATGGGTCAATGGCTCAGCATTCCGTTTGTTTTGATTGGCCTCTATTTAGTCTGGCGGAGTTTTATGGTGAAGACATCCTCTCCTCGGACTCCGTCAAAAGGAACAAAAAAATAAGTGTTTCTTTCATCCTTGTCAAAAAAGGGAGCCTGATTTTAGTTTTTGAGTCCACGCCTTTTGTCGTTTGTTCGTTGATCTCCTTTTTGGAAGGATGAATCTGAATGAGATCCAATAGATTTCAAACGTGAAGTGAATGTGACAATTGCAGAATATTCTTATATTTGTTCACCTTTTTCTTAAACACAGAAATGCCTGGTTTATCAAATAGATAGATTTTTTTATGGTTGAAATTCGTGAAGTGCTTACCAAAAAGGCACTTAAAAAGTTTATTTTATTTCCTTTCAAGTTGTATAAAAATGATCCAAATTGGGTTCCTCCTCTGATTCGGGATGAGTGGAAAACATTTGACCGAAAATACAATCCTTCTTTTGCACATTGTGAAGCTGCCTATTTTTTAGCATACAAAGACGGAGAAGTAGTGGGACGTATTGCGGCTATCATTAATCATAAAGCAAATAAAGCGTGGAATGATGAACGCACGCGGTTTGGTTGGATTGCGTTCATTGACGATGAAGAAGTTTCAAAAGCACTTCTTGATGCTGCTGAAGCGTGGGGACGTGCCAAAGGGATGAAAGGAATACACGGACCGCTCGGATTCACCGATTTTGATTCGGAAGGCATGTTGGTTGAAGGGTTTGATCATCAACCTACCATTACAACGGCATACAACTATCCTTATTTTCCAAAACACCTTGAGAAACTTGGTTTTCAAAAGAAAATTGATTGGGTTCAACATAAGTTTAATGCTTCTCAGCCTATTCCCGATAAAGTTTTGAGAGTCAACAAACTGATTTCAGAAAAATATCATGTCAGAACATTGATCATGTCTTCTCGCAAAGAAATTCTGAAGTATGTTTACAGTTTTTTCCGAACGCTCAATATCTCTTTTAGACAATTGTATGGCTTTTCGGAGTTGTCGCCCGATCAGGTTCAATATTATGTGAAGCATTATTTTGGATTTGCCCGCCCGGAATTGATCTGTTTTGTGGTGGACGAACATGATGAGGTGATTGGTTTCGGAATCAGTTTTCCTTCTTTGTCGAAGGCATTTCAAAAAGCGAAAGGAAGATTGTTTCCCTTTGGATTTTATCATATTTGGAAAGCATTGCATCACTATGAAGCCATTGATCTGTATTTGACAGGCGTGCATCCGGACTGGCATAAACGTGGAATTCATGCGCTTTATCATGCTGCCATGAATGAAGTGAGCATTCAAAGGAATATCAAGGTGGCTTTTTCAGCCGGTCAGTTGGAAACAAATCATGATGCGCTTGGCATTTGGGATAATTACGAGAAAGAACTTTGGTTCAGAACTCGTTGTTACATTAAAGATTAAAAAACTAATCTTTTGCTGACTCTTAGAATGAAGGTAGCCGTTGAACCATCCACTTTTTTCGGGTGATGTCGATACTGCTTCCTGACCAAAAAAATATCATTTTACAAAACGTTTTTTCATCGTGATGATCTTCCCGATGTCAATGTTTATCGGCAAACGGCTATCCATTGCAGGGAAAATCGATCTTAAACTTTGAATCTGATGCGACTGTTTTCCAAAATTTATCCCATTGAAGTCATTACTTTCACATGGATCCTGATAACAAGTATTTATATCAATCTGTTTCCTCATTGCTTAAATTTTACCACGGAACATCATTTAATACGTGATCGGTTTTTGATTGTCGGGAGCTTTGCCGTTTTGTTTATTCTGCATCAACAGACTAAATGGTCTCTTTTTGCAGCTATTCGGCAAATTTGGCCTTTTTTTCTTATTATGTATTGGTATCCCGAAACCTACTATTACAACCAGGAATTTTTTAGAAATATTGATCCGTTGTTGATTCATGCCGATCAATGGTTGTGTGGATTTCAACCAAGTACCATGTTCTCCGTTTGGTTTTCAGCTCCATGGTTTGCTGAACTGATGAATTTTTCGTACATTTCGTTTTATATGGCTTTGTTTTTCACGTTGACTTATTTTTTTATCGTCAATCGGGAAAAATCTTATTTTGCTGCGTTTGTTTTGTTAAATGCTTTCTTTTTATACTATGCTTTTTACATTTTTCTGCCTGCTGAAGGGCCTCAATTTTTTGTCTGCCACGAACCGGCCAATGCCTTGCCCATCACTGGATTTATGCGTCGGTTTCTCCTCTTTACGCAGTCGTTGGGTGAAGTCCCGAACGGAGCATTTCCCAGTTCGCACGTGGGCGCCATGACAACCTACATGATTTTGTTTTGGTTTCACGATCGAAAAGTATTTTGGTGGACTCTTCCGTTTTCAATCCTCTTAGCTATGTCCACCGTGTACATCAAAGCTCATTATTTTATCGATGTGATTGTCGGTTTTGCATTGGCTTTTCCGTTCTATTTTTATAGCGTTTGGCTTTGGAAACGATTGAATTATTGGTTACATTTATCGCACCTTTGAAACTGCCCGTCACAAATTTTTCTGAATGGACCAAAAACAAGAAAGTCAATGGATAAATGATCTGCAAGATCCTTCACGGCGAAGCAAGGCGTTTGGGCAATTGGTCAAATTGTACCAACAACCTCTTTATTGGCACATTCGCAAAATGGTCCTTTCACATGATGATGCCAATGACATTTTGCAAAATACATTCATGAAAGCATGGGCAGCGCTCGATTCGTTTCGTGGCGATTCTAAACTTTCTACCTGGTTGTTTCGTATTGCTGTTAACGAAGCGCTTACTTTTTTGTCTAATCAACGCGAAAAATTGAACGTCTCCATGGAAGAATTGCAGGAATCATTGGCAAATCAACTTGAATCGGATCCTTATTTTTCGGGCGATGAAATGCAGTTAAAACTTCAGAAAGCCATTTTGTCCTTGCCGCAAAAACAACGTCTGGTCTTCAATATGAAATATTTTGACGACTTAACATACGAGGAGATGGAACAAATTCTTGGAACGTCCGTGGGCGCATTGAAAGCATCCTATCATTATGCGGTTAAAAAAATCGAGCAATTCATGTTGAGCGATATTTAAACCTTTCTTGATTCAACGTGTCATATTGATGAGAGTAAAAAAAAAATAAACATGGAAACGCAACCCAATTTTGATAATCGAAATCCATTTATTGTGCCTGATCATTATTTTGAAGATTTTCAGGCAAAAATGGAAAGAATGGTTCATCCAGTTGTTATTCCCTGGTACAGACATGCTCGTGCGTGGGTGGCTGTTGCAGCCGCTGTCATGGGGATTGTGGTTGGAACCCATTTTTTGTCACCAACCAAAACAGTAACCGAGAAACCATTGACAGAAGAAGAAAGTTATATTCTCAGCCAGGTTGATGAACCGGCACTGATTGATTATTTGGCAAACATGAATCAAAACAATGCCTCTTCATCGAGCAATCGATAAATCATATTGGAATGGTTTTGGGGAAATGAGTACTGAAAGGGCCAAAATGGCTTAACCATGAAATGAGTCCCGCTGTTGGGATGATATTTTTAGAAAAAAATAAAACTAAGTGTATGAAACGGATTGCATTATTTATCGGGTTGTTGATGATGGTTCCTGTTGTTTTTTCACAGGGTAATCCAAAAAATCATCAACAACGATTGAATGAAATACGTCAGAAAAAGATTGAATTTATTCAACAAAGGGTACCGTTAACACCGGAAGAAGCACAACAATTTTGGCCTCTCTACAATGAGTATGAACAGAAACGTTGGGATTTGATGAAAGCTTCGCGTGAGACATTTCAACAAGACAGAGGCTTAAATAGAAAGAATTTTGATTATGCGGAAATGACCGAAAACATGATAAATTTTGATTTAATCAGAGCGCAATTGGCCAAAACTTATTATGAACGGTTCAAAAAAATTTTGCCTCCAAAAACACTGTTTCAATATTATGTGGCTGACAGGGAGTTCAAAGAATGGCTTTTGAAAGACATCCAACGTCAAGCACAACAACATCCTCGTCATTAATGGATTATATTCTTTTGTAATGAAAAAGCTTCCGAACGGGAAGCTTTTTTTGTTTTCTGCCAAAATGACATAGTGCCACGATCGGGAATCAAAATTTTGTTTCTTTCTGCCAAAAAGAACATATCATTCAACTCAGTGGCTTGTGGCACATTCTTTGTAAAATGGTTTACGTTATCTTTAACAAGCAAACAGAAAAAACAACAATAAACAGATATAAATAAAATTCAAAACATTATGGGAAAAATCATCGGAATCGATTTAGGAACCACTAACTCATGTGTGGCAGTGATGGAAGGCAATGAGCCGGTTGTAATACCGAACAGCGAAGGCAAACGTACTACTCCTTCCATTGTAGCTTTTGTGGAAGGTGGAGAACGTAAAGTGGGTGACCCCGCAAAACGGCAAGCCATTACCAACTCGAAAAACACCATTTTTTCAATCAAACGTTTCATGGGCGAAACGTATGATCAAGTGACAAAAGAAATTAACCGTGTGCCTTATAAGGTAGTTCGCGGAGAAAACAATACACCTCGTGTTGACATTGACGGTCGTCTTTACACTCCACAGGAAATTTCGGCAATGATTCTGCAAAAGATGAAGAAAACAGCCGAAGATTATCTTGGTCAGGAAGTGACCGAAGCAGTCATTACCGTGCCGGCTTATTTTAGCGATGCACAACGTCAGGCTACCAAAGAAGCAGGCGAAATTGCTGGCTTAAACGTACGTCGGATTGTGAATGAACCAACCGCTGCATCGTTGGCTTATGGTCTCGACAAAGTGCATAAAGACATGAAAATTGCCGTTTTCGACTTAGGTGGAGGTACTTTTGATATTTCTATCTTAGAGTTAGGCGACGGTGTGTTTGAAGTCAAATCTACCAACGGTGATACGCACCTCGGTGGAGATGATTTTGATCATGTCATTATCGACTGGCTTGCACAAGAATTTTTGAACGAAGAAGGCGTTGATCTGCGAAAAGATCCGATGGCTCTTCAACGTCTAAAAGAAGCTGCTGAAAAAGCCAAAATTGAATTGTCAAGCACCACGTCAACCGAAATAAATTTGCCTTACATTATGCCTGTCAATGGCATTCCAAAGCACTTGGTCAAAACATTGACGCGTGCTAAATTTGAACAATTGGCTGATTCACTCATTCAGGCTACCATCGAACCATGTCGGAAAGCATTGGCTGATGCCGGATTGAAAACATCGGATATTGACGAAGTGATTTTAGTGGGTGGGTCAACGCGTATTCCTGCCATTCAAGCATTAGTGGAAAAGTTCTTCGGTAAAACGCCCTCAAAAGGAGTTAATCCCGATGAAGTAGTTGCCGTTGGTGCTGCTATTCAAGGAGCTGTCTTAGCCGGCGATGTCAAAGATATTTTGTTGCTCGACGTCACCCCGCTTTCTTTGGGGATTGAAACGTATGGCGGTGTCATGACTAAATTAATTGAAGCCAATACGACTATACCAACCAAGAAATCGGAGATTTTCAGTACGGCAGCCGATAATCAACCTTCTGTTGAAATTCGCGTACTTCAAGGTGAACGTCCTATGGCTAAAGACAACAAACAAATTGGCGTGTTCCATTTGGACGGCATACCCGCTGCACCTCGTGGTGTACCTCAAATCGAAGTCTCTTTTGATATTGATGCAAACGGGATTCTGAAGGTCTCAGCCAAAGATAAAGCAACCGGAAAAGAACAAAGCATTCGGATTGAAGCTTCCAGCGGATTGACCGAAGCTGAAATTAAGCGAATGAAAGAAGAGGCTGCTGCTAATGCCGAAGCCGATCAACGCGAAAGAGAACGGGTGGATAAACTCAATCATGCCGACAGTTTGATTTTCTCAACCGAAAAGCAATTAAAGGAATTGGGCGATAAATTCCCTGCCGATAAAAAAGCGCCGATTGAAGCTGCTTTGAACAAACTGAAAGAGGCACATAAAGCCCAAGATCTTGCCGGTATTGATGCGGCCACCAAAGAATTGGAAAGCGTACTACATGCAGCCAGTCAGGAAATGTACAACGCTCAAGCTTCCGGGGCTTCTTCAGCAGAAGGCGCTTACAACGCTGGTGCTGATCAAAACAGTGGATCAACCGGGAAAGATAATGTCACGGATGTTGACTACGAAGAAGTAAAATAAACTCCCAAAAACAAAGATTAATATCCACACTTAAACCGCTGTAAGCACTTAGTTTACAGCGGTTTTTTTTGTTTTATTTCGTTCTCGGAGAAGCTGCTTATTGTCAATGTCTTCATCATGCTGTTTCGTGTTGTTCGAACGCCTGATGATGTATTTTGAATGCTTCCTAAAGGAATATTCCTATTTTCACCTTTGCTATTCTGACGGTTGTCAGCGAATGTTAGCAATGCTGATGATGTCGGCAAAGACACCGGCGGCGGTTACATTAGCTCCTGCACCGTATCCTTTGATAATCATAGGGTAGTCGTTGTAGCGTTCGGTAGTTAACATGAGGATGTTGTTGCTGCCTTCCAAGTCATAGAACGGATGGTGCATATCCACTTCCTGCAACCCAACTTCACAGCGCCCTTCTTCCATTTTGGCTACAAAGCGAAGCCGTTTTTGTTCAGTTTCTAAGCGTTGACGTTTTTGTTCGAATGCTGCGTCAAGCTCTGTGATGTGCTCCCAGAATTCGTCCAGCGATCCTTCAAAATAGTGATCGGGAATAAATAATTGACATACCACGTCGGATTGTTCTACTTTGTAGCCTGCTTCACGACTTAAAATAATGAGTTTGCGAATGACGTCTTTCCCGCTTAGATCGATGCGTGGATCGGGTTCCGAGTAACCGGCTTCTTTTGCTAAGCGGATGGTTTTACTCAAAGGGTTTTCGGCACTCAGTGTGTTGAAAATAAAGTTGAGCGTGCCCGAGAGCACAGCTTCCATTTTCAGAATGCGGTCGCCGGAGTTAATCAGGTTATTGATGGTGTTCATGATGGGCAATCCCGCACCCACATTTGTTTCAAACAAAAATTTGATGCCGCGACGGGCTGCAATGCCTTTGAGTTCGGCATAGGTGGTGTATTCCGATGAGGCGGCAATTTTGTTGGCTGCCACTACCGATATGTTGTTGGCTAATAGTGTTTTGTAAATCGATGCTACTTCAGCGCTGGCAGTACAGTCAACAAACACGGAATTGAAAATGTTCATTTCGAGGATTTCATTTAAAAGCAGCGTCACGGACGAAGGTTTGCCCTTGTCGGTCAATTCACGACGGAAGTTTTCCAATGGAATGCCGTCGCGGTTAAACAAGGCATAATGTGCATTGGCAATACCGACTACATTGAGTTTTAGCCCTTTCTGCGCCATCAATTTCGGTTGTTGTTGTTCTATTTGTCTCAACAAATTGCTTCCCACGGTACCGGTTCCTACCAAAAAGACATTGAGCATTTGATAGTCCGAAAGAAAGAAGGAATCATGAATGACGTTTAAGGCTTTCCGAAGTGAATGCAGATCAGTGACAAATGAAATATTGGTTTCAGAAGCTCCTTGTGCACAGGCTATGACATTGATTCCGTTTCGTCCTAACGTTCCAAACAATTTGCCGGCTATGCCGGGTGTGCGTTTCATGTTTTCACCCACAATAGCTACCGTGGCTAAATCTTTTTCGGCTAAGGCATGATTCATTTCGCCTTGTTCAATTTCTTTGGCAAATTCTTCATCCAACACTTTGACAGCCAGATCTGCATCGCTATTTCGCACCGCAAAGGAGGTGTTATTTTCTGAAGCAGCTTGCGAAACTAAAAAGACGCTGATGCCGGCTTTTGCCAACGCTCTGAAAATTCGATAATTAACACCAATGACACCGACCATTCCCAATCCTTGAACCGTAATGAGACAGGTATCGTTGATGGAAGAAATTCCTTTGATCGCTTTCCCTGCCTCATTGGTTTTTTCGCATGAGATGTATGTTCCAGGAGCAGTCGGGTTAAATGTGTTTTTAATGCGTATGGGAATGTTTTTATGATAAGCCGGATAAATGGTAGGCGGATAAATGACCTTGGCGCCGAAATTGCATAATTCCATTGCTTCGGTGAATGATAGTTTTTCAATGACATAGGTGTTGTCAATGATGCGTGGATCGGCGGTCATAAACCCGTCCACATCGGTCCATATTTCCAGACTGGAAGCATTCAGCGCTGCAGCCAAAATGGCGGCTGTGTAGTCAGATCCGCCTCTGCCCAAATTGGTGATGTTCCCTGTTTGTTTGTCTGTTGCAATGAATCCGCCGCATACCACAACCGGAAATTCTTGTTGAAAATAGTGCTGAATCAAGGCGTTCGTCGCTTCAAAGTCAACGATGTGTTTGGAAAATTGCGGATTCGTTTTAATAAATTGGCGTGAATCCATCGTCACGGCATCATCGATCACCTGACCGATGATTAAGGCAGAAGCACGTTCGCCATAGCTGGAAATGGTATCGGTAATTTTTGGACTTAAATCCTGAATGAGAAAAATACCACGTAAAATATTGGACAATTCTTCCATCAAATGGCTGATCTTGTTTGTCAACGCCATTTTTTTATGTGAAGGAACGACCTGATCAATGACGTCAAAATGCCGTTGTGCCAACGTTCGATAGATATGTTCGTATTGTTCATCGCCGTGTGAAGCTAATGTGGCCAGTTGATACAGTTGGTCGGTGACTCCCTGAAAGGCTGATACAACCACTACGACCGGTTCTTGTTGCGACTCCACAATTTTTTTTACTTCCAAAATACTTTCGATGGAACCTACGGATGTTCCACCAAACTTTAATACCTTCATACTATCGTGTTTTTTTGTTGTGGCACTTGTTTTTCGTTTTCAATCTACAAAGGTACATTTTTAGAAGTTTGTAACAAAATAGTTTGTCATTTGTATCAAAAATGTACTGAATTGCCATTTTCCCTTTCATTTATTTACTTTGCCTTGAAGGGTTTCTAAATGATTGATTGCTTGGAGCCTACTTTTTATTGGTTTGTTGGATGTCAGGTTTTTGAAAACTCTTTTTCGACACGGAAAATGACTCCGGTATCTTCTTTCGTTGGTTGTTTTCTTTGATTTCTATTTGCTATATTTACGGCTGAAATGTTCAACGGCGAAACCGATTGTTGAAAATGAATCGGTTTTAAAAGGGTTTTAAATCCCTTTGCAACCCCTTTTAATACCTTTTTGATTTTAAGATCAATGTATATTCTGCTTGTTTTATCGCCATCCAAAACGATGGATTTTAGTTGTCGCAATGCTTTTTCGATGCGAACCACTCCCATGTTTGCAGCGGAAGCTGAATCACTGATGCATCAGTTGCAGTCGTTTTCGTTGCAGGAATTGATTCAGCGTGAAAAGTTAAGTGTCAAGATGGCGATGGCTGTCCTTGAGTCTTATCAACGCTTTTTTGCGTTGGATCAACCTCAACAAGCGGCTTTATTTGCTTATCATGGTACAGCTTTTGAGCAATTGAATGCGGCAACGCTTTCAGCCGAACAGTTGACTTTTGCCAATGATCATCTGCTCATTTTTTCAGCTTTGTATGGTTTGTTAAGGCCCTTTGATCTCATTCGTCCATATCGTCTTGACATGAAAAGTGCACTGCTTCCTTCTCTTTATGCCTTTTGGCAAGATCGCATAAACGATGTGATTGGGAAAATCTTTGCCGAAAGTGGTGGTACGTTGATCAATTTAGCTTCCAATGAATATTTTCAGTTGGTGAATCGTCAACAACTTCCAAAAGATGTTGAAATTATCACGCCTGTGTTCAGGCAGGAAAGGGAAGGGAAATTAGTGACCAATAGTTTGTATGCTAAGCAGGCTCGCGGCTTGATGGCGCGTTTTATCATTGAACATCAATTGATGGATGTTGAACCTATTCAGTCATTTATGGATCAGGGATACGTGTATATGCCGGAGTTGTCGTCGGCGAATGAATGGGTTTTTGTTCGATATTGATCGGAACATGCGGTAAATCTATCCTTGTCAATGCGTGCATTAAGGTTGATCGCTGAGACAAAATATTCCAAACATAACGATTAATTTATTGATAAACAATTTAATATGTTAAATGCCTGATGTGTTTGGGTACTGCCAATTTTTGAGGCACGCAAAACCGTCTTCTAAAAACACTTCGTTTGATTTTCTCCAAATGGTTATTCAACATGATTCAACAGCAGGATGATTTTCATCAAAACACCGTGCTATTGAACTCATCGGTAATGTTTTTAGCTTTGGTGCAAGCCGTCGGGATAAGATAACAAAATGCATTGGTTATTGTTCCACCACGGTGAAAACGTTCCATTGGGCAGATCCTTTGTACACATTGCCGGAACCAAGAGGAACGTATAGCTTGTTGCTTGTCGGTATTCCGGTAAACACATTGCTCCCTGTCAGATAAGGTGGCTTTATTGGAAGGGCATAGAGCGATTGAATTTTGGTGCATCCTGAAAAAGCATAGCTGCCAATAGCTGACACCGAAGATCCAATGGTCAATTTTCCGTTGAAGCCGCTGCAGTTCTGAAATGCATAATCGCCAATCGATTTAACTGAATTGGGGATCGTCAGATCACCACTTAATTTAGAACAGCCCGTAAAGGCGTAATCTTCAATGATGGAAACTGAGTTGGGAATAGTCAATGTTCCGGTCAGTTCGCTGCAACTTCCAAATGCTTCAATTCCAATGGTATCGACGGCGCTGCCAATGGTGATATTGCCGGTGAATCCGCTGCAATTTTGGAATGCATAATTGCCCACATAGGTCACTGAATTGGGAATGGAGATGTTTCCGGTTAATCCCGTGCATCCATAAAATGCGGAATTACTGATGCGTGTTACGGAATTGCCTATGGTAAGCGTTCCTTTTAATCCGCTACATGAGCTAAAAGCTTCAGGTCCGATATACGTCACTGAATTGGGAATGATTAAATTGCCCGTCAGTCCCGTGCATCCCGTAAAAGCAGCCTGATTGATATTAACAACATTGGATCCGAGTGTCAGCGTACCTTTGAATCCGGTACACCCTGAAAAGGCGTTGTTATTGATGGTGGTGACGGCATTGGGAATTACGATATTGCCCGTCAAACCGGTGCAGGCATTGAACGCATAACTTCCAATCGTGCCGACAGAGGCCGATAAAGTGAGCGTTCCGTTAAATCCGGAGCATCCATTGAATGCATAGTTTCCGATGGATGTGACAGAATTAGGAATAACCAATTCTTTGGTCAACTTTTTGCATCCGTTGAAGGCGTAATTACCAATGATTTGAAGATGATCAGGCAGCGTTAGCGTTCCGTTAAAGCCGGTACAGCCTTCGAATGCATGATCGTCAATCAGCGTGATGGCTGACGGAAGGGTTAAATTGCCATTAAATCCGGTACAATTTTGAAAAGCTTGTTTCCCTATTCGTGTCACTGTGGCTGGAATGGTCAATGTGCCTGAAAGTTTCTTGTCGCTCAGAAATGTTTGATCGTTGATTGCCTGAAGGTTATTTGGTAACGTTAGCGTGCCGTTCAATCCGACACATCCTTGAAATGCCGATGCTCCGATGGAAGTAACGCTATTTGGGATGGCTAAGTTTCCGGTGAGCAACGCACAATTGATAAATGCTGCTTCGCCAATGGATGTGAGTGAACTGCTTAAGGTAAGTGTGCCATTGAAATTGACATCGTTGGCAAAAGCATTGTTCCCGATGGTAGTGACCGAGTTGGGAATGGTGATGTTGCCCGTTAAACTTGAACAACCGAAAAAGGCATTGTCGGGGATGGATGTGATGGCGTTGGGAAGCGTAAGTTTTCCGTTCAGATTTGCACAATTTTGAAAGGCATAGGAGCCAATGTAAGTGACGGAGTTAGGAATATTTAAATCACCCGAAAACCCGGAATGCTGAAATGCCTGATCGCCGATATACGTTAAACCGGTTGGCAGGTTGAGCGGACTAGCCAAAAGGTAACAATTTTCAAAAGCGCTGTTGCCGATGCGGGTTATGCCCGAAGGAAAGCGGAAGGTGCTGCCTGTTAATCCGGTACATCCTTCAAATGCCATATCGCCGATGGAGGTTAACGTTGTTGGCAGAATAACCGTGACTAAGGTTGTTTTGCCTGTTTGGGTGGATGAATAATAAAAAGAAGCCGTTGGCATTTCATTGGCCGGATATACCGTATTGGTTCCTGTCACGGTACCTTGTGTTCCCGAATATGCTTGAATGGAGGCATTGGAAAGATCGAGTACGGCGAGCTGCGGAAGGCTGTCGCGCAGGTATTGAATATCTCTTGCGTCGATGTTGCCTGTTACAGTAAGATGAGTGACCGAATCTTGTTCGGTTGAAAAAAGCGTGCTGATGGTTCCAGCCGTCAATACATTGATTTTTTTACTGTATTCTGTGGTCGTTGAAGTGGAACTTACCGGTGTTTTGGAACAAGAGGTCAGCAAAGCCACTGTTACTATGGTCGCCAGAAAATAGATTACTTTCATACGTTTCTTTATTTTTTTACACTAAGGATGTAGATGTATGGGACTCGCCAAATAGCCGTTCGGTCAATATCTGTTGATTTATGGCTTGTTTCATACCTGTTTGTTATCGTATTGTTTTTGATCGTCTTGGTTGCTATCGCTGTGTTTCCCTTGTGGAACGTTTCTTTTTGTTAAAAGAAAATGACCTGATGCGTTGGATGAGAAGTTGAACGAATGATGATTGAATTCAATAACGTTCTCCATGTGCAGGTTGTTCTTTGGTGAATTGTTGAATATTAACTTAATTGATGTTTTGATTTGTTTTGTGTTTTTGCTATTTTCCTGAATGGATAAAGATTTGATTGTTCGACAAATGTACGAGATTTTTTTTAATTGAACATCACCTTTCTTTGATCCAATGGTTGAAGTTGCGATGGATTGGATTCATTTTGTTGTTTGTCAGCTACTTATTTTGTCATTTATCTTTATTGGTCGTTTTTTTTTTGTCCATAGCTGTATCATCTCAAGAAGGAACGTTTATCCGCTTTTGAAAAATCGATTGCATGGGGCATTTCCTTGTTTTGTTGATTGGATTTAGCTGTTTTTGATTCCGTTTTTCGGGTTAAGGATTCGTGTGCATGAAGGCGCGGTTTAAGAAATCTCATGGTTGGGTTTTGGTTTCGGAACCATCTCGACTGATCCGTTTTTATTGTCAAGGGACGATTTGACTCAACGAAAAAAGAATCGCCCAAAAGTGAATGAACTTCCAAGCGATTCCGTATAAACAAAAGAACAAATAACCTCTTATTCTTTGTGATTTTTGTTGTGATGCATTGAACTGTAATAAATTTTCAACGGGTTGGATAATATTTTGGTAAATCCTTTGACATCGTCGGAAGTCCATGCGCGATTCATTTCACCGTATTCACCAAACTGACTGTTCATCAGGTCGTAAGGACTTTCAATGCCCACTAAGGTGAAATGATAAGGGTGTAACTCAATGATGACTTTGCCGGTAACGTGTTTTTGTGTACTTTCCAGAAAAGCCTCCATGTCGCGCATCACCGGTTCGAGGTATTGTGCTTCATGTAAAAACATGCCATACCATGTGCCGATCTGATCTTTCCAGTATTGTTGCCATTTTGTCAACGTATGTTTTTCCAGCATTTTGTGCGCATTGATGATCAACAAGGCGCCTGCCGCTTCAAAGGCCACTCTTCCCTTGATGCCGATGATGGTGTCGCCGATGTGCATGTCTCTGCCGATGCCGAATGCGGCTCCAATCTTTTCGACTTCGCGGATAGCGGCAATTTTGTCAACAAACAGTTCATTGTTGACGGACGTAATTTCACCTTGTTCAAATGCGATCGTCAGCGTTTCGGGTCGGTGTTTGGTAACCTTGCTTGGATACGCTTCTTCCGGAATGGTCTTGTTGGATTTCAATGTTTCTTTGCCTCCGATGCTGGTTCCCCATAGTCCTTTGTTGATGGAATATTCCATTTTTGCAAAATCCAGATCGGTTATGCCGTGATCGCGTAAGTAATTAATTTCCTGATCGCGGGATAAGCTTAAATCGCGGGTTGGCGTCAGAATCTCGATATCGGGGGCCAGCACCTGAAACGTCAGGTCAAAACGAACTTGATCGTTGCCGGCGCCGGTGCTGCCATGAGCCACAAAGTGGGCGCCGACTTTTTTAGCATATTCGATGATGGCAATGGCTTGAAAAATGCGTTCTGAACTGACAGAAATAGGGTAGGTGCCATTGCGAAGCACATTGCCAAACACCATGTATTTAATGCTTTTATTGTAATATTCCTGTGTGACGTCTAACGTGACATGTTGCGCTGCACCTAATTTGTAGGCTTTCTTTTCGATTTCAGCCAAATCGTCTGGGCTAAAACCTCCTGTATTGGCAATGGCCGTGTATACTTCGTAGCCTTTTTCTTTGGCTAAATAGACGGCACAAAAAGAGGTATCTAAACCACCGCTGAATGCTAAAACTACTTTCTTCTTCATAGGGATTTATGCTTTGAATCAATGAATTTACGGATAAGAGATAGACTACTGTTCTTTTTGCGGAACGATTTTTTTTACCTGTTTTTTGAAAGGTTTGGGAAGCAGTTGCGAAAAAACTTTTTTCCACGCTGCTTGCTTTTTCGAGGCTGAAATATGTTCCGTCGGATCGTATAACATGCCGGTACAAAGGCACATTTTATAATTGTTGCGTTTCAGAATATCAAAATTGACGCAGGCTTCACATCCTTTCCAAAACTCGGCATCCTGTGTCAGCTCCGAAAAGGTGACCGGTCTGTATCCAAGTTCCGAATTGATTTTCATTACGGCTAAACCGGTGGTCAATCCGAATAGTTTTGCGTTCGGATAGAGTTCACGGGATAGTTCGAAGGATCTTTTTTTGATGGCTTTTGCCAATCCTTGTCCTCTGAACTTTTCGACCACAATGAGCCCGGAGTTGGCTACAAACTGCTTGTCACTCCAGCTTTCAATGTAGCAAAACCCTGCAAACTCTTCTCCCTGAAGGGCAATGATCGCTTTCCCTTCTTTCATTTTGTTTTGGATGTATTCCGGTGAACGCTTGGCAATGCCGGTTCCTCTTTTGGCAGCGGCTTCGCTAATGGTTTCCAGAATGGTATCCACGTATTTAAAATGTTGCTCGCCTGCTACGGTAATTTCGATGTTTGAAATTTCTGACATGTTTTTTAATTGATTGAATGATAAATTGATGAATGGCAAAAATCGTTGTGCTATTCCTGAGCAGCCAGTTCGGGAAAAATTTCGCTCAACAAAGCGAGAATCTCTTTTCTTGAATTTTTCTCGTTGATGGCTATAAAAATGGTATCATCGCCGGCAATGGTTCCTAATATACGCTCGTCAGCATAATTGTCAATGCTCCATGCCAATGCGCTGGCATATCCAGGATGTGTTTTGATGATGGCCAACGAACCGGTAAATGAAAGGGAAAGGATTCCGGCTTGTTTAGCCATCTTGGTAGGGGCGGCTTTGCCCCGTCCGTACTCAACCACTTTGCTCGAAAGCGAATAACGATAGCCATTGGCTGTTGGAACTTTTGACACCTTGAGTTGTTTTAAATCACGTGATAACGTGGCTTGTGTCAACTCAAACCCATTGGATTTCAATACCCTGAGCAATTCATCCTGACTGCTGATGGTAAAGGAGGCAATGATTTCTTTGATTTTATCAAGACGTGCTTTTTTTGCCATGGTGAATGTATATGCAAATTTGACTGCAAAATTATACATAAAAATGAAGTAATGCAATGCTTTCCTTCGTGATTTTGGTCGTTTTAAATTTATTTTTATTTTTTCCTCTTTCCTTCCTTTTTCTGCATTTTTTCACTTCATGGCAAACGAGTATTAGTTTGTTTATTTTCCACAATCAATCAGTGATGGTCCTATTTTTTCCGTGCTTCCATTCCGAAATATTTTGTTTCTGTTTCAATGGTATTTCTTTGCTTTTTTATGATGCTGTCAGGCCATGAATCGGATAATTTTATTAAATAACATTAAATATAGTAGTTTGCATAACATAGTATTATTATTTTGATATATCTTTGCATCGTGAATAGTAAAAAAGGAAGACAATATGATTCAAAATAATCAAACAATCAAAGGATTACAGCTTGAGAACGTGCAGTCGCAGATGCGAAAAGGCATTTTGGAATATTGCATATTGTTGATTCTGAATAAAAAACCGTCGTATGCTCCCGACATTATTTTGACACTCAAGCAAGCGCACATCATTGTGGTGGAAGGGACGTTGTATCCATTGTTGACTCGTTTGAAAAATAGCGATTTGTTGTCTTATCAATGGGAAGAGTCAACGCAGGGTCCACCGCGTAAATATTATTCGTTAACGGAGCAAGGAAAGATTTTTCTGGCTGCGTTGGAGCGATCGTGGAATGAGTTGAGCGACACCATTAATGCTTTGAAAGCAAGTGAATTAGATCTTGAGCAACAAGAGCGCACGGAGTAAGTGCATGGCATGCTTCAGAGACGTTTCGATAACCTCCGTGGAGATTGCTTCTGCTTGAATGCATTCCGTTTTTGCTGAGGCAGGTACTATAAATAAACCTCTAATTAAGCAGATAAAATAAATGAATGAGTTGATAAATCCTGAAAGTCCACTGTTTTTTTAAGTCAATAGTTACACGTGCCATACGATCTTAGTGTAAAAAAATAAAAAATAAACGTATGAAGAAAACAATTTCAATGAATCTAAATGGTTCTGTTTTTCAAATTGATGAAGATGCTTTTGACGTATTGCGTCAATATTTGGATGCTGTTTCGGATCATCTGCATAACGAACCGAGTCAAAAAGAAATTATTAATGACATTGAGGCGCGCATTGCCGAGTTGTTTCTGGAGCGCATTCATCGCTCAGGGCAAGTGGTGACAATGGAGATGGTCGAAGAAATCATTCAGATCATGGGACATCCTTCTGATTATGGTGAAGAATCGGATGCATCCAACGAGGCATCATCCGAAATGCCAAAAGAGGCACATAAACCTCATCGTCGCCTCTACCGCGATCCCGACAATGCTTTTTTAGCGGGTATTTTAAGCGGATTGGCCATCTATCTCAACATCGACGTGGTGTGGCTACGTATTTTGTTTGTCATTTTAGTGTTGTTGGGCGTTGGTACCATCATTCCTATTTATCTGGTGCTCTGGCTGGTGATTCCGAGAGCTGAAACAACTGCTCAACGTCTTGAGATGAGAGGTATTGACGTGACCATCGAAAACTTAAAGGCAGAAGCGGCTCAAATGAAAGATCGTTTTGAGCAATATGTCAGCCCGGAGTCATTGAACAAAAAAAAAGAGCAGGTGAGTGCTGAAGCAAAGCGGGTGAAAGAAAAAGTTGAATCGTTTACCCGTTCGTCGGAGTTGAAAGATGGTATGCATCGTGAAAATCGTGTTTTGCAAAACATTCTGAAAACGATTTTGGCTTTAACGGCCGGATTGGTGGGATTTGTAGGCGCCGTCATTGTCGTTGCTTTGTTCATCGTTTTGATAGTCGCCATTGCCGCTCCTTCGTGGTTGGTTTTGAATGTCCCTGACGGTTTGCAAACCGTCGGAGTGTTGTGGTCGTCAAATGCTCACTTGATCTTTACACTGCTGGCTTTGTTGTTTTTTATTGGCGTACCGGTTTTTATGTTGTTTTATGCCGCCATTCAGATGCTCTCGGGCGCCTCTTCTTTGTCACGCCGAAGTAAATGGTCCGCTTTTATCGTTTGGTTGATTGCTTTTCTTTTGTTGATCGGTCTCAGTGCGAACCTCTTCTTTATGCATGGTGGTTGGTGTTGGTTGTGATCCTATGCTTCACTCGGTTGAATAGCTTTAGAACGAAGATGTTAACCTAACTTTCCACCCATCAAGCTGAACTTATTGCTATATAGGTTAATATACTTTCTGGCCGATGCGTTTTGCTGATCTATCGGTAGATTGCCATAAGATCATATCATGGAAGTGCTTTCTGATCGCTTCATCCATGCCGTTGACATGATCCGTGGAAAGTCATGATTGTGGATGTTTAATTTTTGATGAATTGAATGGTTTCTACGTTTTTATCATTTTTAATTTGCAACACATACATTCCTTTTGCCAACATGCTGACATCAATGAAAGGATTTGTCAATGGTTGGTTGAGCATCATTTTCCCGCTGAGGTCAAAAATAACTGCTTGCGTCGGTTCATTTTCCATTCCCTGAATGTACAACGTGGAGGTTGCCGGATTGGGAAAAATTTTTAGCGACTTCGTAGAGACATTTGTGGTTGCAGTGTTCAGTTGATTCAGCGTAAAGGGTAATTGTGCTTGATTGATTGGTGTACATTCGATCCAACCTCCTGCATAATAGAATAAACCAAAGAAATACGAACCGGGATTCAGGTCAATGGTCCCCGTCAGGACAATGGTTTTTGTTTGAAGGGAATCAAGAAAAACCCGTTGCGGATTCAGGGTCGTCAATGATGATCCGCCTTTGATCGGAAACACAAAAGCAACCAGCGTCGAATCAAAATATCCGCCTTTGTTTTGAATGGTAGCCGTGATCGAAATCGGTTGGTTGTTATACAGTTGCGATGATCCATTGGTAAATGAGATCGGCGCTGTGACAACTAAATTGGGAGATCCGGGTGTTTTATAGATATTGAAGGAAACCGGATTTTCCGTCGTTGGTTTGAGTATTTGATAGTTGGTGCTTGATCCGTTGTTGGTGCTATCTGCCATGGCTACAGCATAGTAGGTACCTGGAGGACAAGTGATTGTTCCCATAAAAGTGACCGTTTGAGTACTTCCAGCCGGAATGCACAATACCCCTTGCTGCAACACTTGATGATATGCGGTTGAGTCTGTCTTGGAGTAAAGATAGAGGGAAAGGAATGAATTAAAATCAACCCCGTTGTTTTGAATGGTCACATTTACTTCTTCTGTTTTGTTTTGATAGGCATTTTGGATCACCTGCACCGGTTGTGTTAATGTTAACAATGGCATCGGTGTTGTTTTTTGGATGGTAGCTGTGGTTCCGCTGATGGTGACATTCAACGAATTGTTGTACGATCCGCTTTGCTTCATGATGGTCCACGAGGTCGAATCTGAGGGCTGATAGATGGCATAGAGTTGGTACGTTCCTGCATTGACTCCCGCCAATGAAAGATTCTTAAATGGCACAGAAGAGTAATAGTAGTAAGAACCTAATCCTGAAATGGAGTGGGAAGCCAATGATTTGATGAAGGAACCGTTTTGATAGAGTCCCACGCCGATATTGCCCGTATATACGTTGACACCGAAGTTCATCATCCCGTAACTGATAGTAAAAGTTTGATTGGCAATTGAACTCACAACGTTGGTCGATGCTGTCAATCCTTGATCATAGGTGCCTATTTGATAGTTGATGTGCGAAGTTCCTGTTGGCTTTTGTATTCCGGCAATCATTTGCTGATCAGTGCTGTATCCGCCAATGGTCAGCATGTTGCCCGGCCAATCGGGATTGAGCGCCGTAAGTGTGAAATAGCCGTTGAAAAGGCCTCCCCATCCCCAATTGATATGGTAAAGATCGTTGCTGTCAAAACCATCAATAACGAATGCATGCCCTAAACTGTCTGCGGTTCCGGCATAGAGAACAGGTCGTTTGTTTAAAAGTTCATTTTGAAGCAATGATTCCCATTGAGATTCGTTGTAAAGGCTTTTGTCGTATGATTGGATGCCGGCATCGTATCTGAAGTAGTTGATCAGTGCATTAGCGGCATCACTGCTGCTCGCAGAACTGCCTCCGTTGGCTGCAATGTCATATTGCATATTGACCGCTACGCCACAATTGTACATTAAGGTGGCCACTGCCGTGTCCTGTTTGCCGGTGGTAGTGGCGCCGTAACTGTTGAGCATGTCGTTCCAATCGTACGTGACATTGGCAAAATTAACCGATAGCGTTCCGTACGGACTATCCGTATAGCTGTTTGATCCGCTGCCTGTAACAGGCCATTGATAGTATTTCATGATTTGAGCCATGGCAGTTGCCACGCAACCGGTTTCAGTACGTTGCTTAGCGGTTGTATTGTAAGGGCAGAGTAAATTGTACGGATTGTCCTGATCCCACATGATTTGTCCCAACAACGGAGCAACGGAATCGGATAACGAAACGGTGGTTGCCGCTGTTAACCGTTGTATCGTATCGGAAACCAGGTTAGGCGATGTTTGAGCTTCTTTTATTTGATTTTTATACATGGTAAGCCAGCTTTGAACATTGGAGGGTATCTGATTTGCATTAAACGTTCCTTGCAAGGCATAGCCTAAAATCGGTTTGACGGCATCATCACCTGAAACTAAAACAAATCCATGATTATTGCCAACATTGAAGACATAAAAATAGGCGCTGCTGTCGGCTGACGATAGCGCCGGTGCAGAAACTTCCGAGGAACGGTTGCTTCGTGCTGGGACATACTCTAATTTGAAGTCGGAGGATTTGACGCTTTTTTGAAGTAAAGGCTGTGCAATGCCAAGCCCACTTTGTGAAAGTCGTTGTTGATAAAATGCTTGAGCAATGGCTTTCGCCTTTGCCGATGTGATGGGCTTTCCTTCGATGGTCAAAGTGGTCATCCCAACAAGTATAAAACATAACATGACACGTTGAATCATCATCCCGAAAAAGGATGGTGCCGTCATTTTCCCTGAAGTGCGAAAGTAAAGAATTTGCTTCATTTGTTGACTGATTTAGTTTTTGGTGATGGAAACTGTTTTTGAGCGATGGTTCTGAAGGTATATGTCGATTTGTTGTTGGAGCCTGCTTGAGAAATGGCAATGATTGCGTAATGAACGACGGTTTATCCTTGCATTGTCAAGTGATTATCCTGTTTTTTCTGTTTATTGGTTTTCTAAATGAAGATGCAAAATGACCGTTGCCTTTTGACCATGGAATGGAGCATATCAACCCAACGAGGCAAAAACAGAAAAACAACACATCTCGCAAAAACGCTTTCACTAATCAATCTGGTTTTTTACTTTGGGTAACCGCTTTTACTAAAGCAAGTGCCATTGGTTGCACGCAACGATATAGTGAGCCCACCGCTTGATTTAACTTCGCCTTGCGTTACAACATTGGTTTAATTTTTTGCAAAGATAAATGTTCTATCCCCTTTTTCGCAAATGCTTTGAAACTCCTAAATCTTAAATAAGGTTTGAGAATAATAATATCCCCATGCTCTTTGCCATCCATCCGCCGATGGTTGACCTTTTCTCAACACGACCACAATGGCGCTCGCTGCATTGGAAAGAATCGTGAACCCTTGCAACATCTCTCTTTCCTTTTTCCGAAAGGGTTCGTCTGGCGGTTTTCATTTCTTTAAATGCTCAATGACAAGAAGTATCCTTTATCAAAACCATAATGACCAACAGACAACGTTTTTTTTTGATTGTGTCCTTGATGCATTTTCAACAGATCAATGCACACTTGGCGCAACCGTTCCACTCTTTCTGCTGCAAACGCAACTTCACAAAGGCAGGCGAATGTGTTATTTGTTGTTTGGTAGCGCCATTGTAGTGCGCATAATGACTTTGTTGCTCGCCTTTATTGTGTAAAATCAATGGAAATGCTCCTTTTTGAAATTGCCATCCGTGTTAGATTGAAGATGAAACGGCTTCATATGTAGCTAATACGTAAAAACCTTTGATTAAGATGATTTTATAAGCCTATTATCTTAGAATAATCTACGGCTAAAGTACGACGAAAAGGTATCAGAATGGACGTTCAGGTAGTATTAAAAATGATGTATTGTTGAAAGAAAAGCATGACGATAAAAAATTTCAATGTCTCTAAGGACAATGTTAGGGTGGAACGGTGATATCGGATCATTTCGCACAACCAACCTTTGCTCTAAATCAACAAGAAACAAATGTATTCCGAAAAATTAGAAAAAAGATTCATTGGA
>Ga0315298_1000376_pt1 | contig 87287 bp, 72 predicted proteins | sample WHS_1_MG_FD_203077 | JGI IMG/M metagenome (GOLD analysis project Ga0315298, IMG submission 203077) | Extremophilic microbial mat communities from Washburn Hot Springs, YNP, Wyoming, USA - WHS_1_MG | ecosystem: Environmental > Aquatic > Thermal springs > Hot (42-90C) | place: USA: Wyoming...
GTTAGAAGGTTCAAAAAAACTGCAAAAATTTACCCTAAGATACCGATTTTCAAAGATTTGACCTTTCGAACCCCATTCGAATTATTGACATTTTGTCAAGAAGGATTCGATCGTAATGATTCTGGTTTCATTAGCTGGTGAAACAACAATATTGCAAACCTGTGCATTAATGCAGCTTTCTAAAGGTTTTATAGGTTATGATAGTGGGCCTATGCATTTAGCGGCAGCTATGGGAATACCAATAGTAGCCATATTTGGGCCAAAATCAGATCCGATTGCATGGAGGCCATGGACTCCAACTTATTTAATTATTTATACTCACCAGTCGATTGAACAGATTCTTCCTCAGGTCAGATCGTTTCTTGGGGTTTAACTATTCGGCCTATAATTATAGTCATGCAACCTGTTATATTTTAACAGGGCTTATGTTAGCCACGTTTAAAAATGATCATTTTGTTGAAGATTTTATTTGAATATCAATAATATATAAAATTGATATCATTATGATGAATAATAATCAAAGCTCCAAAGGTGAACAGAATGTTGTTCAAAACAAGCACTGTGAAAATGTTTCCACAGAGAAAATAACTGAGGTTCAAAACGGATGGGTAATGTTATTTGTTACAATTTTGATTTTTATAACATCATGGGTGTTGATTTTCGGTCCGATTATTTATCACTATTCACCACGACTGATGGCAACAGGCATAGTGAGTGGTGTTTTGTTAAATATTGTTGCAATAGCTTTGAGCCTTGGTTTTTTTACACTCCAGCCGAATGAAGCCAGGGTATTGATACTATTTGGAAGCTATAAGGGTACTGTTAAGAAAAGCGGCTTCCACTGGGGGAATCCATTTTATTCGCGGTACGGATATAAATCGCAAGCTGACTTTGAGATTAAAGGTATGACGGCTGAATCCGCACAAAGGGTGAGGTTGATTAGCCGGTATAAGATATCGTTGAGGGCTAGAAATCTGAATGGCGAAATTCTGAAGGTTAATGACAAACGGGGTAACCCGATTGAAATAGCTACTGTAGTTGTTTGGCGTGTAGAAGATACAGCAAAGGCTATTTTTGACGTTGATGATTATGAGTCGTATGTTCGTGTCCAGAGCGAATCCGCTGTTAGGCATTTAGCTTCATCATTTGCTTATGACCATGGTGAGGAGGATGAGATAACTTTGAGAGGCGGTGGCGATATAGTAACCGAGGTTCTTAAGAATGAATTACAAAACAGACTTTCCAATGCTGGAGTTATTGTAGAAGAAGCCTGGATAACTCATCTGGCGTACGCGCCTGAGATTGCAAGTGTGATGTTAAAACGTCAGCAGGCAGAGGCAGTAATTGCTGCAAGAAAGAAGATTGTTCAAGGTGCTGTAGGAATGGTAGAAATGGCCCTTGGCGAATTGTCCAGCAGGAAGGTTATTGATCTTGATGATGAGCGGAAAGCAGCTATGGTGAGTAATCTCATGGTTGTGTTATGCGGCGAATCAGATGTTCAGCCGGTCGTAAACACAGGTACTCTTTACCAATAAATTAGAACCGATGTCTCCAAAGAAAACATTTATCCTTAGAATTGATAAAAAACTTTGGGATGAGTTAGAGAAGTGGGCTAGTGACGAACTACGAAGCGTAAATGGACAAATTGAATATATCCTGCGGGAAGCAGTAAGAGCCAGAAAAAATTCTAAATCGCTTAAGACAAAAGATTCTGGGTAGCCATGGGTGCTGCTTCAAAACACAGAATAACAATTTTGAATTTTGCGTGTTAAAATGTGAGAGGTGGATAACAATAAAAATACATCAAGCAACGAATAATTTCCTGGGTCGATGGCATAGAATCATATATAGAAAACAATTTCTTTGAACTGGAAGGCATTGATAGGACAATTTGGATTTAATTGGCTTGACCGTTTGATAAATGCTTATTGCGCATGAAAGGGGTTGCATAATACAGAATTGAATTAAAAATTTGCTACTTTAGGTCGAATATAATTGTTTAATTTTTTCCATATTTTTCTCGATGGCCTTAATATATGGGTTTGGTCCATCAGGCCATGGGTCATTTAAATACTTATATAATCCAATAAAATCTTTTTCTAACCTTGGCAGCACAATGTTTTTCCAAAAATTAGGGGTTTGAGCTATTAATTCTTCTGGACTCTCAAAATTTTGAATTACATCTTTAGCTTTTGGGTCATATTTTAAAGCTTCCTGGAATTCGTAGAATAACTCTGGTAGTTTTTCAACATAACAGGAATCGGCCATTTGACCTAATAAGTCTGCGCTACCTAATGCCAAGCCGGCTATTCGTTCTTGCTCATTTTTGAACTGGATTTGGTTAAGATCCACTCTTATTCCTGTGCAATGAATCATTCTTTGGATTGATTCAATTTGGTTTTTACTGAAGCCCTTTTTACTTAGGTAAAGCTCTGCAAACTCTGCACTTCGATGTACATGTATGAGTGTATATTTTGCTCCTGTGCCGATTATGTCCGATTTAGATTTAAGGTATCCACTGTCGTGGAACAGGATAGCCAGGATTGCTAATTTTAATGTTTCTTTATTTATCTCAGGGACGAATTTGGCTTGTCTAAGACCTTGAAAAATTTTGGTCATACAAATTAACCCTTGAAAGGTATGTTCAAGGTCGTGATATTTAACATCTATGCTTTGGAAACCGTCAAATCTGCCATCAAAGCATTCTACAATCCATTCAATTGCTTCATGAACGAATTTTGTTTCATTAGTCCCGCAAATATTACTGAGGATTAGCTTAATTTCATTTTCAACTGCAGCAGGATTTTTAGTGTTTATTTGCATTAATTGGGAATAATTAAAATGTAAAATTGTCCATCACAACTTAAATTGTCAATATGCAAACAACATCAAATTTATAAATTTTGGGCATACATCAATAAAATGCAATCAGTTTTTGTGGGTTTATCAAATGTTTGTGGCTGGGTATAATGGATGATTATTTTTAACGAGCCAGAACAAGTGTTCTTGAGTTGATAACGTGATTGTTAAATTGTTTTCTAGAAGTTTTTAGCTGAATCAAGTTTTAACGATTTTACATGTATTAGAAACTTTTGGCGTTTTTAATTGTTTGGTTCTAAATAATGAATTTTTTCAATTTTTTTTAGGATCCACGATATCAGGAAGACTCCCAGGACGACGAAGAGCAAGATCGACCAGCCTGTAGTATCGTGAACTTTTTCCAGTGCTTCTGTACCTTTATAATACGCAGTAATACTAAGGAATAATGATCTAAAAATATTGCCTACTATAGCGAAAAAAATCCCACATATAAGAAGGATTATTTTAGACCAAAATCTTTTCAAAATCAGGCTTCCGATAAATAAAGTTGCCATGATAGCAGACTGTAGACTGCGGATACCGCTGCACGCTTCGTTGATGCCAACGATACAATTGGGTAGTTGGATTAAGCTGCCTGTCCTCATGGCGGGTATTCCAACTAAGTTTAAAATATTTACATCTATAGTTGATACAAGTTTTTGTAGAAAAGAGATTATAGGATTAATGATAATGGAAGGTATAGGTATGGCTATCAGGATAAAACCAAAAGGCATTGCAAAGTGTTTTACTCCTGGCCACCCGTATACATAATGGAGGTTTGATATTATGATGAGCATTGTACCAATTGGCAGACCTATAAAACTACCCGGAGTCATTCCCATAGCTGCGTGATAAATGTGTGCCAGAAAAATTATAGCAGCTCCAATAAAAAATGTTGCTCCTGTAAAAGTAGTCAGCTGGCACAAAATGTTTGGGCGTTTCTCCCATGATTCAGAGAATAAAAAAAGACAAAGTATGGGAACAACCCAACCAAAACTTAGATCGGGATTATTTGACCAGAACCAACTAGCTTTCCAGCATAAGAAAAAGAATATTACCAAAGAAGGAGATATCAGAAACAATTCAGTTTTGTTACTTCTTTGTAGAGTTTTGTCAAGTAACTTATCACTATTTGAATTATATTGGTGCACAATAAATCAATTAAACCAATTCTTTGATGTTCTTATATAATATAATTATGACCTGTTAATCAACCATAAATCTGCGTTATATTCAGGATTCCAGATTATTGCGATCCTGGAATACCTTGTATTTGCGAGACCAGACCTTAATCCTTTGCTATTCAAAGATATAATCTTTCGTGTCGTACTCGAAGCATTACATTTTTGTCTGGCTAAACACAGTAGGTATGATTTTAGCTTTCGAGCGATTATGGTTTTTTATTTTGACAGGAGACATGATTTGTAGTGTGATAAGGATTAAAGCCAAATACTGCTTAAGGTTTGGCTAAAAAACTAAATTTGAGCTGAGTATGAAAAAAATAAAAACTTTAGGCACAATAGTTTGTGCAATACTTATTGGATTGGCAATAAATAAAGCTAATGCAGTTAATATTCCTGACGGTTGCAAGACCGGTGGTTTTGCAATTGGTTGTCAAGCTTGGAGTTTTAACAAGTTCAGTGCATTTGAGGCAATAGAGAAGACTGCTCAGGCAGGTGGCAAAGTGATAGAATTTTTCCCGGGACAAAAACTTTCTAACGAAGAGCCAGATCTAAAGGTTGACCATAATGCTTCTGATGAAGTTATTGCTAAGTTAAAGGCACAACTTAAGAAGTACGGGGTAACAGCAGTCAACTATGGAGTTGTTAGTATTCCAAAAGAAGAATCAGAGGCTCGGAAGGTATTCGAGTTTGCGAAAAAGCTAGGGTTGTATGCGATTACCACAGAGTCTACAGAATCCATCGATACCATTGAAAAATTAGCCAGGGAATATGATATCAGGGTGGGATACCATAATCATCCTCGCCAGCCAAACAATCCGAACTATAAGGTTTGGGATCCTAATTATATTTTATCTCTTGTAAAAGACAGGGACTCACGAATTGGTGCTGCTTGCGATACGGGACATTGGGCCAGGTCTGGAATTAAAGCTGTAGATGCGTTAAAAATTTTGAAAGGTAGAGTAATAAGTGTTCACTTAAAAGATCTAAATGAGTTTGGCAATCCAGGAGCTCATGATGTTCCATTCGGTACTGGAGTTTGTAATGTAGCCGAGATCCTTGATGAATTGAAAGCTCAAGGCTTCAATGGGAATGTGTCTATTGAATATGAATATAATTGGGATAATTCGTTGCCAGAGATTGCTCAGTGTGTGGGTTTTGTCAGGGGATACGGAGCTGCCAAAAAATAGGGATTTGATTTGTAAAATTTTCTAAAAAATCTTATTTAGAAATGGCCTGGTTTAGAAACTGGGCCATTTTTATTATGATTGCATCCAACGGTTATATCGATTTATCCAAACAGGTCATTGACAGCATGCCTGAGGCTGGATTTTTTAAGGGCTGTCATTGGCGATGCTCACCGATTCCATTAGTGTTAAATTCTAAAGTAAAAGCTGACTTATTAAGGCTAGGTAAAGTATTTGCGAAGTTTCTTATTGTTTGTAGTTTGCTGTATAGACAGAGTATTAAGGGAAAACAACCCACATGGGTTGCTGAATTACTTGATAAAGGGAAACCCGATTATTTAATTTCTTTACAACGGCATTCAAAATTTATTAAAGCTCTTCCAAATATCATTCGGCCTGACTTACTTATAACTGAAGACGGACTTGTGTTGACGGAACTGGATAATGTACCTGGTGGTATTGGTTTAACAGCCTGGCTCAATGAAGTATACTCAAAAATCCATAAAGGTAATTTTCAGATCTTAGGCGGGCCGGACGGAATGTTAAACGGCTTTGGTTCGATCTTTAATGGATGTAACAGGGTCGACATTGTCGTATCGGCAGAAGCCGATATGTACCGGCCAGAAATGGAATGGCTGGCTCGCAGGCTGAATAACTTGAAGCCAGGCATGACCAATGTCAGAAACTATCAAGTCAGAGACCAAAATTATTCAAGTTTCGTAAACGGCCAGGGGGTTTACAGGTTTTTCGAATTGTTTGATTTAGATAATGTGCCATCGGCAAAGATAATTTTTGAGGGAGCGATTAATGGTGAGATCTTTGTTACACCGCCGCCGACAAGTTTTATAGAAGAAAAAATGCTTATGGCATTTTTCTGGAACCAGAATCTGGAACCTTTTTGGCGGCGGGAGCTAGGTGATGCTTATTTTTATGAACTAAGGAAACTAATACCACGATCGTGGTTGATGGATCCTTCGCCATTACCGCCGCATGCAGGGATTCCTGGTTTAGATATTCCAAATTGGCATCAATTAAAAAATTTTTCTCAGCGCCAAAAAGAACTTATTATTAAAATTTCTGGTTTTTCAGAACGTGCCTGGGGCGCGAAAAGTGTTGTTTTAGGCAGTGACGTCCCGGCTTATGTCTGGGCTAATACAATAGATGAGGCATTGGCAAGTTTCGACAAAAATCCGTTTATTTTACAGGAGTATAAAAAGCCATCTCGTGTACCTGTTATCTGGTATGATGCTGACGCCAATCAGGTCATGGAGGGCGAAGGCCGCGTAAGATTGTGTCCGTATTACTTTTTTAATGGTGACATCGAAAATATTGAAGTGACATTGGGAGGAGTATTGGCCACTATATGCCCGGTGGACAAAAAAATAATACATGGAATGAGCGATGCGATTTTAGTTCCTTGCGCATATGTCGATAATTGAATTTTCATTATTAGCTGTAAGTTCTATTTTTGCAATTGTGGACCCGATTGCTGTGGTTCCAGCATTTATAATGATGACTCCGAATTATACACCCGAACAAAGAATTAAAACTGCTAAACTGGCGGCTTTAGTCACAGCGGGTGTATTGATCATATTTTCTGTGGGAGGCAAACTTATCTTTAGATTGTTGGGAATCACCCTGCCAGCTTTTCAGTTAGCCGGCAGTATTGTTTTGTTGTTGGTTGCTCTTGATATGGTGCGCGCTAGACGTTCTGCAGTTCAAGAAACAGTAGAAGAAACCGTTGCTGGCGCAGAGAAAGAAGACATTGCTATTACACCACTGGCCGTGCCGATGTTAGCTGGCCCAGGCGCTATTACTACTGTTATAATTTTACAGAACCAAGCTGTAAATATTTTGATGCAAATCTCTCTTTTTATTAGCATAATAATTGTATCTTTGGCTTGTTATTTTATTTTGCGTTGGTGTGCTTATGGAGCGAAATGGTTAAGTCCTATAGCTTTAAAGATAGGCACGCGTATCATGGGTTTGTTATTGGCAGCTATAGCAATGCAATTTTTCATTAATGCTATTGAACAGATCCGTAAAAGCTGAATTAATATCAAAATAAGGTATATTACTTAAGATGGATAAAAATGAAAAACCTCAACGCAAGCAGCCGGGTATAGACCCGCAGTGGCGGACAGCTTTGCTGTACCTGGCTATTGCTGTAATGGTACTAACTTTGTGGCAGAATGTATTTAATAAATTGGCTATTAAGACGATTTCTTATAGTGAATTTCGTGATGCTGTCTCAAAGAAAAAGATTGTTGAATGCAACATCAAAGAAGACGAGATAGTCGGCAAGATGTTATTAGATGCATCGCAGACCAATAATGCCACAAGCAGTTTTATACCGTTTAGAACAACCAGAGTTGACGACCCCAAACTGATAGAGGTACTGCAGGAAGCAGGTGTCAAGTACCAGGGTGTGCGGCTTGGTTTCTTCGGCCAGTTTATGATGAATTGGATCTTGCCCATTGTGTTAATGGTTTTTATTTGGGTGCTCATTGCAAAAAAATTGGGATCCACAGGCCAATCGGTTTTAAGTTTTGGCAAGAGTAGAGCCAGACTAATTGCTGATAAAGACACAGGGGTAACATTTGAAGATGTGGCAGGATGTGACGAGGCAAAATATGAGTTACAGGAAGTAGTAGATTTCCTGAAAAACCCGGACAGATATAAAGCGCTTGGAGCAAAAATTCCAAAGGGCGTGTTATTAGTTGGCCCGCCTGGGACTGGAAAAACATTATTGGCTAGAGCTGTGGCTGGTGAAGCACAAGTGCCGTTTTTTTCACTCAGTGGAAGTGACTTTGTTGAGATGTTTGTGGGAGTTGGCGCTGCACGTGTGCGGGATCTCTTCCAACAAGCCAAGTCTCAATCGCCATGTATAATATTTATAGATGAGCTTGATGCGATCGGACGGCAACGCGGTGTTCATTTAGGGGCGATCAATGATGAACGTGAACAGACACTTAATCAGTTGCTAGTTGAAATGGACGGGTTTGAAGCAAATACAGGTGTGATTTTAATTGCAGCGACTAATCGCCCAGATGTCCTTGACCGTGCTTTATTGCGTCCCGGTAGATTCGACCGACAAATAGTGGTTGATTCGCCTGATGTGGATGGTCGTGAGGCCATTCTTAAAGTCCATGCTAAAGGTAAGCCTATGGCAGCAGATGTGGATTTAAGAAGAATTGCTCACGCCACACCGGGCTTCTCTGGTGCAGACCTTGCAAATGCTTTGAATGAAGCAGCATTACTAGCTGCCAGACGTAAAGCCAAACAGATCACTCATAAAGATATCGAGGATGCCATCGAAAAAGTCGTCGCTGGCCCCGAGCGCAAAAGTCGTCGATTGACCGAAGAAGAAAAATATCGTGTAGCCTGTCACGAATCTGGTCATGCATTAGTTGCAGCGTTTAGTAAGCACTCTGACCCTGTGCATAAAATAAGCGTAGTTCCTCGAGGCAGAGCGGCTCTTGGTTATACTTTACAACTGCCTGAAGAAGATCAGTTCTTATTGACTAGAAGCGAGTTAATCGACAGGTTAGCAGGACTTTTGGGCGGGCGTGCTGCCGAAGATATTGTTTTAGGTGAGCCTTCGACAGGGGCCGAAAATGACCTTGCCCGTGCTACTGCTCTGGCCAGGCAAATGGTTTGTATGTACGGAATGAGCGAGAAAATTGGACTAACACATTGTGGCCAACCACAGACACCAATTTTTCTCGGCGGCGATGGCTACTTTCAGAGAGACTGCAGTGAGCAGACCAGCCGCGATATTGATCAAGAAGTAAAAAGTTTATTAGATTCTGCATACGAGCGGTCGAAACAAATCTTGTCTGAGCACAGGGATAAATTGGAGTTAATTATCAACGAACTTTTGAAACGCGAAACTCTGGATGGTCCAGTTTTCTATTCCTTATTAGGTATACCAATTCCAAAATCTCAGCAACAGACATCGGCTCAATCTCAAACCCTGGACGAATCTGATCCGAAAAAACCACCGCAAATTCCACAGGCTTTAAATTGATAATCTGGTAAAAAAATGCATTCAACTGCCAAACCTAATTGTAGAAGCCAAAATATTTTGTCGCGACAAACTATTAACTGGTCGAGTCAGGACAAAGCGTGCATGCGTTTGGCTCTGCGTTTAGCAAAGAAAGGACTAGGCTTAACTTCGCCTAATCCAATGGTGGGGGCAGTCCTGGTAAAAGATGGTGTAATAATCGGTACGGGTTGGCATAAAGCAGCAGGCTTACCACATGCAGAGGTAGAAGCAATCAACGATGCTGAGGCCAAAGGAGCATCCACTAAAGGAGCAACATTATATGTTACTTTAGAACCATGTTCCACGTTTGGTCGAACGCCCCCATGCACTGATGCTATAATTTCCGGAGGCATTTCCAGAGTCGTGGTTGCTGCAATTGACCCTAACCCGCTGCACGCTGGGCGCGGCTTTTCAATTCTTAAAAATGCCGGCATCAAAGTTGAGTCTGGACTGATGTCGGAGGAAGCCTGTGTGTTGAATGAGGCTTTTAATCATTGGATTGTTACACATTTGCCTTTTGTTATTGTTAAAGCAGGAATGAGTGCTGATGGTAAAATTGCTACTGCTGCAGGGGAGTCTAAATGGATAAGTAGCGAAATGGCCAGATATCACTCAATGAGATTACGATTAGCTGCTGATGCTATCCTGGTAGGTGTAAGGACTGTTCTGGAAGATGATCCTAGTTTAACCTTAAGATTAAACAATCATATAAATAAGCCTCGTCCATTGAAACGAATCGTCCTGGATACTTGTGCAAGAATAGATTTAAATTGCAAATTATTAACAGACCAGTTTGCAGATCTTACTACTGTCGTAGTCGGCGAAAATGCCCCACACCAGAATATACGAGCAATTGAACGAAAGACAAACGTCCTGATTGCACCAACAGTCAATAATCAAATAGATGTAGTCTGGCTTTTAAAAACATTAGGCAATCAGGACATCACTTGCTTATTAATCGAAGGCGGTGGTACCGTTAATGGTACATTTTTGAGGCAAGGTTTGGCCCAAAGAATAGCTTTTTATTTTTCCCCTAAACTTATTGGTGGTGAAAACTCGCCTACCGGATTTGATGGGCCAGACATTAAATCTATCCTGGATGCCATCCAATTACAAAATCCTATCTGGAAAAAGATTGGCAATGAATGTTTTCTAACTGCCAATGTTGTTTATAAGAAATAGTAGAGATTCAAATAGTTCTTGTAGACATTGCAGCTGAAGTTGAGAAAGCCAGGACAAAGATGATGACTTTGTGGTGTGGCGGGGGTTTCAACTCCGACCAGTGTATGCAGGAAGCAGTAATATTATGGTTAGACTGTTTGATTTATCTATTTTTTCTGACAAGTTCAAAAAGGGCAGGTGTATTGAGTCAAATATCCAGAAATTCGCGAATGGACGCGAGTCCTCAGCATCTCTAAAACGTTAGTATCCAAATTGCCCCGGCATTCAAAATTTAGGTTAATATTTGAAATGTAGTAAAATTTTTGTCAATGGAAATAGCTTGCATAAAAGTGAAAATCCGGTAAGTTGATGTGACTAAAACTAAATATGCCCAGAGAAGTAACCTTTTTAGATTATTTAATTTTTGGGATTGTTGTGGCTTCAATTGCAATTGGGTTTGTGTATTTTTTTATTCGAGCATTAAAGAGGGCTGAGTCTCCATCAACGTTGATTGTACGGTTTGTGATTTCTTTAGTAATGATAGCTATTATTTTTATATTCGGGTATCGCTTATTTTTTGCAAGTCGTGGTGGAGACAGGGCCGGTGCTATTTTTGCTCTTTTTTCTATGGTAATTTTCGGAATTTTATTAGGAATAATGTGGGCACCTAGTATAGGGAGTATTATTGCTAAACCTTTGGTAAATTTAATTTGGCCTGAGACTGAGCTAGAGCCGAAACCTAATTATGACGTGGCTATTGCCTTGAAAAAGAAGGGGTTATATGACGAAGCTGCAAAGGAGATTCAACAGGAATTAGAGAAATTTCCTGATTATGTGGAAGGCAGGCTGTTGCTGGCTGACCTGTTTGCCAGGAATCTTAATTGTTTTGAGGCAGCAAAGATTGAGATAGAGAAAATAGTAAATAATCCGAAGGCAACCCCCGGTCAGTTGGCTTCTGCATTAAACATGCTTGCAGATTTGTATCTGGAGGTTAACCGAGATATTGAGGGTGCGCGTCAGGCATTAAAAAGATTGTATGAACTTTTACCTAATAGCGAACATGGTTTATTGGCATTGCAAAGGGTTTCACATTTACCTGAGAAGCTAGAAGACCCTAAATCAGACCGCAGGCCGATAGGACTGAAGGTGTCAACGGAATATATAGGGCTAAGAGATGATTTTGAAGGGTTAAAGCCACCCGAGTCGGCTCCAGCTGAGCGAGTTAATGAATTGATTGAGCAGCTGAATAAACATCCGTATGACTGGGCGGCCAGGGAAGAATTGGCGATTATTTATGCGAGAGAATATCACGATTTTGCTTTGGCGAAGGAGCAGTTGACTCAGTTAATAGAACAGGAACATGTCCCAAAAAATTATGTTGTGAAATGGTTGAATTTATTAACCGATTTAAGCATAGAGCATGGCGAGATCAAGTGTGCCCGAAGTGCAATAGAAGGGATTATAAAATTTTTTCCTAATACTTCTTTGGCAGAGATTGCAAAAAGACGCCTTTTGACATTAGAACGTGAGCTGCAAAAGAATCAATCGGTTTCAACAATAAAACTAGAACACACCGACGATAGATTAGGCCTTCGCCAGAACCCAGAGCCTCCGCCCGCATTGAGATATCCAAATGATTCCGCGATTTAAGTGCTAATTTTTCAAGCGGAGTGCTATTTGTTTATCTATTTCACTAGCCAAATCAATATCTGAGGTGCCACCTTTTTTACGGACTTGAACAATGACGTGGGATATTTTGCCGTTTTCTTCTTCTTCGACTTTTACCCATACGGTTCTGGTATTAACTTTGGCTTCAAGGGTTCGTGTTATGGTGTTTTCGCCATAAAGCGTTCCATTGAATTCAAGGACGCTTTTAGCGACAGCGAAGACCTGGTCGGCTGGTCTTTCATACCTACTTTCGATTTTATCTTTTATGAATGGTATACCAGCCTTTTTGTGACCATCGATTGTATTAACACAGCCTACAAGCAAAGCCAATATGCAGGCTGTAGCCATGACTGTTAAAAATATCATTTTCATTGAGTTATATAAAACACTATAAGAGCGAGAACGTCAAGATTAGTATTATTGAGGTTGAATCAGATGGACGACTATGTTCTTATAAATTCTGACAAACACTTCCGTGTCATGGCGCAACTGTAGTGTGGCCAAATCCATATTTTAGATGTAGGAAATTTCTCAGGATTGTAATCATTTGGTAACCAAGAGATAATTTAGGTACAGATAATTTTTTATGACAAAAATTTTCTTGATTAGTTTGCATCAAATTTAGGAGATTATGTTTGTAAGAATTTCTAAAAGTATACGAAATGACTTTTGGATTCATTTGATGCAGGTTTGGAATTTATTATTTTATAAGACTGATGTTTTGGAACAAAGATATCGAGACAATTAGTAAAAAAGCGTTGGAGCAGATGCAGCTTCAACGGTTACAAACTACGTTGGCCAGAGTAGTAAAAAAGGTTCCTTTTTATAAGCATAGGTTTGCAGAATGTGGATTGGAAAAATGTCAGATCAAGACATTAGAAGATATTCGGAAGTTTCCATTCACGACTGGTGCTGATTTAAGGGAAGCTTATCCTGACGGCATGTTAGCAAGTGGCCGTGGAAGTGTAATCCGGCTGCATACGTCTAGTGGTACTACAGGCAAGCCGAAGGCTATTTTTTTCTCTAAGCGAGATATAAACCAATCGGCTGAGCTAATAGCCCGATGCATAACTATGACAGGTGGAACCAGGCGTGATGTATTACAGAACATGATGACGTATGGTTTATTTACTGGTGCTTTAGTTATGCATTATGGTGCTGAAAAGGTAGGAATGCTTGTAATACCAGCAGGACCTGGTAATTCAGAAAAGCAGCTGATGTTAATGCAGGATTTTAAGACTACGATTATTCATATAACGCCAAGTTATGCGTTATATTTTGCAGATTTTATAGAAAAAAAGGGGCTAAATCCGAGGAAGGATTTGAATTTACGAATGGCATATATAGGTGCTGAGCCTTATACAGAAGAGACGAGGCGCAAGATAGAAGAGGCATTTGGGATCAGTGTATATAATTGTTATGGTTTATCTGAAATGAACGGTCCTGGAGTGGCTTTTGAGTGTTTAAACAAAAACGGGCTTCATCTCTGGGAAGACAATTTTTTGATGGAGATTGTTGATCCGGTGACTGGTGAACCTGTTGAGGATGGCAAACCGGGCGAGCTTGTGCTGACGACATTGTGTCGTGAAGCGATGCCTTTAATTAGGTATAGGACACGCGATATTACATCCATAATACCTGAAATGTGTGCTTGCGGTCGTACCCATCGCAGGATTTGCAGGATTACAGGCCGGACAGATGATATGCTTATAGTCAGGGGTGTTAATATATATCCACAACAGATTGAACGTGTTTTGATGGGTATTAAGGAATTAGGCAGGAATTATCAAATTTTATTGCAGGGTTTGGATGATATGGTGGTTAAAGTAGAATTAAATGAAGCTTCCTTTGATGGGCGGGTTGAGCATCTTGTGAACTTGCAACAATTTGTTGCTGAACGTCTACGTGCTGAGATTCAAGTTAAACCAGCGGTTGAATTACATCCACCCGGATCATTACCTGTAAGCGAAGGCAAGGCAAAGCGCGTTATTGATATGCGCAAGCTTTAGAGTATTGTAATTTTATTCTTATTAAATGTATATGAAAAATGTTAAGATTGTTGCGGTTTTTGCTGAGAATAAGCTTGGGCAAATGGCAAGGATTACGGGGGTTCTTGCTGATGCTGGCGTCAATGTGCGTTGGGTAACAATTGCCACAACGGAAAGCTTTGGCGTAATCAAATTTTTGGTAGATAAAAGCGAAATTGCATATCACAAGTTAAAGGAGCAAGGATTTGCAGTTTCACTCTTAGATGTCCTGGCTATAGAGGTATCAGACAGACCTGGTGGGCTCTACAGGGTAGCAACAGTTTTTTATGAAAATAACATAAATGTTGAAAACTCTTCAGGGTTCGTATTGGAACCTGGAAAACGTGCTGTGCTCCTCATTGAAGTTAAGGACATTGAAACAGCAAAAGAGGTGCTTTTACGGCAGAAATTAAAATTATTATCTGAAGATGATCTTTTGAATGTATAAAATTAACAGGCTTGGTTAGATATTTGGTATTTGGGTTTGATATTTTTGGGAAGTGAGCTGCAAATTTTTTTAAAAATGAGTAATATTCGGTTTTGTTTGTCTTTATAGTTTGAAATTTGTATTTTCTGATTTACAGGAAGGTTTTTTAACTAGCATTGGGATTAGTATGGATTTGTAGAGAAATAAGAGTACTTGACTCTCATTTTTTGGTTTTGTACTATTTGGTCAGCTGATGTGAATAGAACTGCAGGGCTACATTGGTAGCTACTGCATTTTTATTAAGTAAACTTGCCTAGGGTACTAGGCTTAAGAAAGAAAAGATTGTGGACCTTAAAGATATAAAGGCCATTATAGATCTTATGCGGAAGAATGCCATCTCGGAGTTCGAGATGGAACGAGAAGGTTTCAAGATACGGATGAAGCGTGGTCCGATTTTTAGTGGGTCGTCGGTGGTTGAGGAACATGTGATTAGCGAAGCGGGGCAAGTAACTCAGTTACCGGTGGCTCAACCTTCACAAACCTTAGCTCCGACACCGCCACCTGTACCTGCGGCACCGGCTGCAGTTATATCGGCTGAGAACACCAAGGAGATCAAAGCTCCGATGGTCGGTACTTTTTACCGTGCACCTGCGCCGGATGCTCCGCCATATGTTGATATAGGGGCTCAAGTCAATGAGGATACTGTAGTATGCATAATAGAAGCAATGAAGGTAATGAATGAGATAAAAGCTGAGATAAAAGGTACTATAGTTCAAGTTTTAGTTGAGAATGGGAAGCCAGTAGAGTTTGGGCAGCCTTTATTCCGTGTTCGGCCTGCTTAAAGTTATCTGAATTCATTTAATTGGATATTACGGGTAACATCAAATGTTTGAGAAGATATTAATAGCAAACAGAGGCGAGATTGCTGTACGCATAATTCGAGCATGCAAGGAGTTGAACATAAAGACGGTAGCAGTTTATTCTGAGGCAGATGTCAATTCCATGCATGTTCAATTAGCCGATGAAGCAATTTGTATTGGGCCGGGGCCCAGCACGGAGAGTTATTTAAAGATTGAGCGAATAATAAGCGCTGCTGAAATTACGGATGTTGATGCAATTCATCCCGGGTATGGATTCTTATCTGAGAATCCGCATTTTGCCGATGTCTGTGAAAGTTGTAATATTAGGTTTATTGGCCCTAGTTCAAGGGCAATGAATGCACTTGAGAATAAAGCTGTGAGTAGGGCATTGGCTAAAAAGGTGGGTGTACCAACACCACCGGGGTCTGAAGGTATAGTAGAGACTCAGGAGGAGGCGTTAATGACAGCCAAGCGTATTGGTTACCCGGTTTTGATTAAGGCTGTTGCCGGAGGTGGCGGCCGAGGCATGCGTGTAGCGCATAATGATATTTCGTTAATGAAAGGTTATGTGGCTGCAAGGACAGAGGCTGAGAAATCATTTGGAAATTCGGGCGTATACATTGAAAAATTTATTGAAAACTCTCATCACATTGAGTTTCAGATTCTGGGTGATAATCGGGGTAACATAATACACTTGGGTGAGCGGGATTGTTCTATTCAAAGGCGGAATCAAAAGGTGATTGAGGAGACTCCATCGCCATTGATCGAGTATAAGTTTAAAGATTTGCGCAAGAAGATGGGCAAAGCTGCAATTCGGTTAGCGGAGGCTGCTCATTATACAAATGCAGGAACGGTTGAGTTTTTGGTGGATGAAAAGGGTAATTTTTATTTTTTGGAGGTTAACAAGCGGATACAGGTAGAACATCCAATCACAGAGGAGGTAACAGGGATAGATCTGGTTCAGCAACAGATCCTGATAGCGATGGGTGAGCCGTTGAGAATTTCACAAGGCAATGTTCAATTTCGCGGGCATGCTATTGAGTGTAGAATCAATGCTGAAGATCCGTTTGATGATTTTAGGCCCTGTCCCAGCAGGATAGAGATGTATTATCCACCGGGAGGGCGTGGAATTAGACTGGATAGCCATATTTATTCTGGTTACAGTGTGCCGCCATACTATGATTCTATGATCGGGAAACTGATTGCCTATGGAAAGGACCGGCGTGAGGCAATAGACCGTATGAGCAGGGCGCTGGGAGAATTTATTTTGACTGGAATAAAAACTACAATTCCTTTTGAACAGGCTATTATGCAGGATCCTAATTTTCGCCGTGGTGTTTATTCGACCAACTTTATTGATCAGCTGCTTGGTGGTGCCCGTCGGGAAATGATAGAAGACCTGGCGTAGAGGGGGGATTTGGGTTACAGTTATACCGAATATCGTTCATGAGAGTTAGTTAGAAATCATAAACATAAACTGAACAATTAAATGGATTTAAGTTTTTTAATAGAAGGTGCAATAATTTATCTTTGTTTTTTACCAATTTTGACTGTTCATGAGTTTGGTCACGCATGGATGGCCTGGAAGTTCGGCGATGACACAGCACGGTTGCAAGGACGAATTTCCTTGAATCCTTTGGTTCACATAGATTTGGTGGGGACAGTCATATTGCCGGCCCTGATGATTCTTATGAATGCGACGAACTTCGGACATGGGGTGGTGCTTTTTGGTTGGGGTAAGCCTGTGCCTGTTAATATTTATAAGTTACATCCAAGAGCACTGGGTGATATTCTGGTATCGGTTGCTGGCCCTATCATGAATTTTTTACTAGCATTTGTTCTCGTAGGATTGGCTAAGCTGGCTTTGGTTTTTGGCTGGACTTCAGTAACTTCGGCATTGGTTCAGTTATCGGTTATGAGTGTATTTTTGGGAGTTTTTAATTTACTGCCTGTGCCGCCACTAGATGGATCACATGTTTTAAAAAATATAATTGGTCTTTCTGATGAAACATATCTGAGGCTTTCAAGTTTTGGTTTTCTGTTTATTTTAATCCTCGTGAATACGAGGATAGTCATGGGACTTCTTTCATCTGTCACAATGATAACTCTTAGTATGATGTTTTATGTTTTTGGGTTAAAGTAGGATTTTTGCAACCAAAGTAGTTACTAGATTAGCCAACTTGATTTTGAAATTGTTTTTTCGTTTTTTTAATCATAATCTTAAGGCCTAGGTGAACTCGACTCTCTGTTTTCGGAGATTAATTTAGACGTTATGCCTGATATAATCCTAACAACTTTAAATGCTAAGTATATTCATGCTTCGTTAGGATTGAGATATCTATTCGCAAACATGGGGAAACTTCAGGATCGGACTAAAATAATTGAATTTGATATAAACCAAAGATCAATTGATATTGCGGAGGTAATATTAAATCAATCTCCTAAAATAATAGGAATTGGTGTTTATGTTTGGAATGTAGCACTAGTCACGGAGTTAGTTGAAATTATTAAGGCGATAAATCCTAATGTCTGTATTATTTTAGGCGGACCTGAAGTTAGTTACTTTGATGATTTGCCGAATGTTGTCGAAAAGGCTGATTTTGTGATAGCTGGTGAGGCAGACACTGAATTTGCTTTATTATGCGAGCGAATACTTTTAGGGCAACGGCCCTTGACTAAATTAATTAAAGCAGAGCAACCAGCTTTGGATTCTCTAAACCTGCCATATAAATATTATACTGACTCGGATCTGGAGCACAGAGTAATTTATGTAGAATCAAGCAGGGGTTGTCCTTTTGGATGTGAATTTTGTCTATCGGCCATTGATCGGAATTTGCGTTTTTTTCCTTTGGAAAAATTTTTAGTTGAACTAAAGGGGCTGATTAATCGTGGTGTAAGGACTATAAAGTTTGTTGACAGGACTTTTAATATACAAGGCTCGGCCGCGCTGAAGGTGTTACAATTTTTAAAGGAGAACCTTGACCGGCCTGTTTTTATACATTTTGAAGTGATACCAGATAGATTAACTATAGAGCAGATTGAGCTTGCGGCCAGTTTGCCAATGGCAACCATTCAATTTGAAGCCGGGATCCAGACCCTTAATGAAGAGGTATGTGCACGTATAGGTAGGAATCAAAATTCAGAGAAAGCTCTAGACAATCTTAAGTATATAGTTAACAAGACGAATATTTTATTGCATGCCGATCTGATAGCTGGATTGCCTGGTGAAAATTTAGCTAGTTTTGCCGAGAGTTTTAATAAACTAGCAGAAATCTGGCCTCACGATATTCAGGTTGGGATTTTAAAGCGGCTGCGAGGATCGCTAATTAAGAGGCACAGTGTAGATTTTTCGATGGTTTTTAATCCTGGTCCACCGTATCAGATATTAAAAAATAATTTGATGTCTTTTGAAGATTTGCAACGGATACAAAGATTTGCAAGGTTATGGGATTTGGTAGGTAATCATTCCAGATTTCGTAACGCGACGGGGTTAATATTTTTAAATTCTACTGATAAATTTGGAAGTTTTATGGATTTTACCGATTGGATGCATCGCAAGGTAGGCAGATTTTATGGCATAGCCTTGCATAGGTTAGCGGGTTTAATCATGGAGTATTTAACGAAAGAAAAATCTATCTGTTCAACTGTTGTAGCCGATGCTTTATGGCAGGATTATAAAGCCATTGGTCATTCATCTCCGCCGCCTTTTTTGAAGGACTTTGTTGGGTAATATCCCTCTTTTTCTTCAGGTTTGATGATTACGATTGATACAAAGTACCGCGAGTGTTCTATCTTTTATCAGGCTAAAGAGTGAATTCTATTGTTTACTAACATGTATTTTTATGCATTTAGTTCTGCAGTTAGAGTGGCATCATTGAGTGTTGCATATATTCTTTTGGATAAAGCCTTTCGACTTTCTTTTTTAGTCAGCGTTTAAATTAGTTAATATGGTTTTGATTGGTTCTGACGTGACTGATGTTTTAAGTATATTTACCAGGTTTCAGATTAAACGATGAAAGATTGATTTGTTTGGATTTGCAGATTTTTAAGTTTTCGTTTAATAGGTGTTTTGTCATATGTATGGAATTTAGAAAATGGCTGGATGAAAAAGGCGATTAAAATTTTATATTTCGTTGTGATTTCAGTAGGGGTATTACTCTCTGGCTGGCTGTTTTTCAGGGAGTATGACAGGTTCATGAAATCAGGCCAGAACCAGACTGTTGATATAGAGGAAAAGATAGGACAAAAAAGTACGGTGACGGCAGCTCAGAGGTTGCCCGGGACTGTAGGTTATAAAAAAGTTTTAGTGTATGGAATGATTTTTGTGGCGTTTGCTTTAGTTGGTGGTTTGACGGCTGGGCATTATTTTTCAATATACATTGGTGAGAAGTTTTTCAAATTTATTTATGAAGGGGAAGAGTCAGCTTCAGTACAAGACGAATATGAGTTAGGGGAAAAGGAATGGGCGAATGGAAATCATTTAAAAGCCATTGAGTTGATGCGCAGTTATTTGGAAAAGAATCCCAATGAACAACATGTGGCAATAAGGATAGCTGAGATTTACGAGCGGGATCTACATAATTATTTAGCTGCGGCATTGGAATATGAGGAAATTTTAAAGCACAAGCTACCTCCGGAACAATGGGGTTGGACAGCGATTCATTTGTGTAATTTATACAGGAGCAGACTGAATCAGCCTGAGAAGGCAATAGAATTATTGAAAAAGATAGACACAGACTATGGTTATACAGCGGCTGCTCAAAAAGCCCGGAAGCATTTAGAGGGTTTGACCGATGATAACGAGGATGAATCTGAGGGCCCTGATCAACAAACTAAACAGATAGATCAAACCCAATATAAAAAGAAAAAAAAGGCTGGTCCAGCTAGTGATCAAATCTCAGAAATTGAGGATGATTGAACGAAATTTATTGAAATGAATGATTAAAGCAGTCAGTTTTTAGATATGGAATCGATAATTAAAGGTTCAGTTTATGTTGTACGGGACAATATTGATACAGATCAAATTATCCCGGCGCAGTATTTAAATCTAGTGCCAACCATTAAAGAAGAATATGATAAGCTTGGCAGCTATGCTTTGTGCGGCTTACCAGAGGATGATTATCCCATCCGATATGTTAAGCCGGGTGAATTAGATAGTGAGTTTACTATCATAATAGCTGGTCGCAATTTTGGCTGTGGTAGTTCCAGAGAGCATGCGCCTATTGCTTTAGGATCGGCAGGATGTAGAGCTGTGATTGCTGAAAGTTTTGCACGGATATTTTTCCGCAATTCACTGGCTACAGGGGAATTGTATCCATGCGAGACGTCGGATAGGCTATGTGATATTATAAAGACCGGGGAGATTGTCGAGCTTGATCTGGACGCATCCATACTAAAAGTTTTGGGTACAAGTCAGACTTTCAAATTAAAACCGTTAGGTGAAGCGAAGCCGGTTATTGATGCTGGTGGATTGTTCAATTTTGCAAGGAAAAATGGAATGATTTCTCTTAAGTAATGATAAAGTCCATTATTGATTGGTATCTTGGAGCTTTAGAACAAGGGGGCTATCCGCTTATAGCTTTATTAATGGCTATTGAAAGCTCTGTGTTACCATTACCGAGTGAAATGGTGGTTCCCCCAGCGGCAATTCTTGTGAAATCCAAAGGTGTTTTTACGTACTGGGGAATTGTTATTGCAGGGGCAATTGGCTCATGGGTTGGAGCTTCAGTAATGTATTGGATTTCACGAGTTGCCGGGCGTCCGTTTGTGTTGAAATATGGCAAATATTTTTTTATTCCGCGTTATAAAGTTGAAAAAGCTGAATGCTGGGCTGCGAAGTTTGGTGCAATAGGGATATTTATTTCCAGACTATTGCCGGTGGTGAGACATCTTATAGGCATACCAGCTGGTATAGTGAAATTGGACTACAGAGTGTATTCAATATATACGATTTTAGGTTCTGCTTTCTGGTGTTCAGTGTTATGCTGGGTGGGTGTGGTAGCAGGAAAAGATGAAAAACTTATGCAGGGGGAATTACACAGGGTTTTGATTTGGCTTATTGGCGCATTGATAGTTTTAGGGGCTATCTATTATTTTTTTGTGCATCGATTTATGAATAACCGGTCAGAAAATAAAAAGAATGCTAGTAATGGTTAAATTATATGCTCATACATAGGTGTTAAAAATGACCTGGGTTTAGTGATCGGTTATTTAATTATGAATAAAATAGGTAGATCGTTGTACGAAGCTGCAGAGCGTGGTGTTAAGAACATAACCTTAGAGTCTCGGAAATTGATTAAAGACTTCATATACTCACAATGGTCGGAGCATGGAGGCTTTGTGAATCGTAGTGGAGAAGTGGATCTATACTATACAGCATTTGGTTTGGACTGTGCAGCAGCTTTAAAACTTGAGATTAATAAAAACAAAGCCAAAGAATATTTAAATCGTTTTACGGATATAGAGGCTTTAGATTCCGTACATTTAGTTTCATTGAATCGTTGTTGGAGAAGGGTTGGGGAAGTGCCAAAAATAATTAAGGATAGTATTTCAAGAAGAACTGTTTCAGAATTATCACTTTTAGCAGACAAATTGAAGCTTTTAACTCATGATGGACCTGGTGATTCCACAATAGAGATTAACCATGTAAACAAGATTAAGTTTTACGAAATCTTCGTTTTATTAACCGAGGCAGAGATCTCGTTATGGTCATTAATGGCGGAGCTTGGCCGCAAGCTTGTTTTACCGTTTAATATACTAAATGAAAGCGTGGGCTCTCTAATTATTGACTATGTAGGTGGCACGACTACTGTTGTGGCAGCAGTGACTATGATGTTTGATGAACTGAGGGTTAAGAATAGATTTCTAGTTGAGCATTTGCTGAGGATGCAGTGCGAAAATGGCGGATTTTTTGCAAGCCCGCGTGCAAAAAAGCCAGATTTATTGTCGACTGCGGCGGCAGTTCATGCTTTGTCATATGTAATGGGGGATTGTTACAAGTATTATATAAATGTGGAGGCGCATGCTGGATTTGTTGAAGATTTGTGGAAAGAGTCTGGCGGGTTTGTGGCGGATCTGACAGATAATCAGGCCGATTGTGAGTATACATACTACGGTTTAATGTGTGCAGGTAATTTAATGTGATTAAGTTGTAAATTTGCCGTGGACTCATGTAATAATATATCGCCAATTGAGCAATCATTTAGGAATTGTGTTTTTTTGCTCAAGGGTGAGCAGAGTTCGGATGGGTTTTGGATTGGGTATTTGTCGAGCAGTGCTTTAGCTACAGCGCTATCCATAATTGTATTAAAGTTAAGTGGTGATGATAAGTATATCTCATTGATCGATGTTGGATTAAACTGGCTATTGAAGACTCAGAACAGGGATGGCGGTTGGGGAGACTCACCGGAAAGCCCGAGTAATCTAAGTACCAGTTTAATATGTAAGGCAGCTTTGTCTTTCAAAAATAACCATGAAAAAGTAGCATCAGCCCTTGAAAGGTCTGATGTGTATATAATGCACAAGTGCGGCGGGCTTGATCCTGCCAGTATAGCTAGTTCGGTTTTGAAGTTTTATGGTGATGACAGAACTTTTTCTGCGCCGATTTTAACAGTTTGTGCAATTACTGGGCTTTTAGGAGAATCGTATGATCGGTGGTCCTTCGTTCCGCAATTGCCTTTTGAGATGTCGGTGGTACCGCATTGGTTTTATAAAAAGCTTAGACTACCGGTGGTAAGTTATGCAATACCGGCATTAATTGCGATAGGATTAGTCAAGCATCAGCTAGGTTTGCAAAAGTCGTCGTTTAGGGCACATCTCCGCGAGTTAGTAAAGAATAGAGCTTTAAATCTGCTTGAGGCTATTCAACCGTGCAATGGCGGTTTTATTGAAGCGATTCCATTAACAGCTTTTGTAACAATAAGTCTTCTTTCTCTTGGGATGAAAAGTCATCCTATTACACAAAAGGGGATTAATTTTATTGTAGATAAACACAGGCCTGATGGTAGCTGGCCTATAGACACTAACCTGAGCACCTGGAATACTACGTTAATTATTAATGCCCTTCAGAAGGATAAATATCTGAGTCAAGTAATTAACAATTTTCAAAAACAGAAACTGATTCAATGGCTGGTTCAACAGCAGTTTAAAACCGAACATGTGTATACTCATGCTCAGGCTGGGGGTTGGGGCTGGACAGACCAACCCGGAGCTGCGCCAGATGCAGATGACACCTCTGGTGCTTTGATTGCATTGTATAATCTTACTGGTGGTAATGATGTTTCAGTTATTAATTCGGTGGCCTCTGGGCTTGAATGGCTTTTAGATATTCAAAACTCTGATGGTGGAATACCTACATTCTGTAAAGGTTGGGGAAGATTATTGTTTGATAAAAGTTGTCCAGATATTACAGCTCATGCAATTGAAGCTTTTAGTTTGTGGAGTAAGAATTGTAATATTAACAAGAAATTACAGCGGCGCCTTCATCAGGGATTAATTAACGGTATAAAATATTTAGAAAAGTCCCAGAACCAGAATGGTTCATGGACACCACTATGGTTTGGGAACCAGTTTAGTAAAGATTATGTTAATTTGACTTATGGGACCGCCAAGGTGGTAAGAGCTTTAAGTTTCCTTGATTTTAGTTTATTACAATCCAGGATTGATAAACTTATTAGAAGCGGGTGTGAGTGGCTGGTCTCTTCCCAAAATAATGACGGCAGTTGGGGGGGAGACATTGGTGTGCATGGAAGTGTAGAGGAGACAGCTTTGGCTGTAAGCGCATTAGGCCAATTTTCTGAATTTAAGAACAGAGCAATAAGGGGATATCAATGGATTTTCGAAAAAACAGATAATTTCAAAACTTTTACGCCTGAGCCTATAGGGCTATATTTTGCGGCTTTATGGTATTCTGAGAGACTATATCCGGTTATTTTTAGTTGTTCAGCTTTAACATCGTTACTTGATTGATTTTGGCTTTTTGAGTCGTTATTAGCTTTGTGGCTTTTTACCAACACAATAAATGGAGTCTCCGGTTCTGATGAATAAATGACCATTGGCCACGGCGATTGAGGAATAACATGGACCGTTCCCCATCTTGAATGATGAGATAATTTTGAAACTGTCTCTGGCGTCCAAGACTACGATGTTACATTGCTCACTAATGCAGTAAATTTTATTATCAGCTCCTGTAGGTGAAGCACTAAAAGTAGTTCTTATTCCTAAGTTGCCTTGCCAGATCAAATTTCCGGTTAGAGGATCCAGGCATGTCATTAATTGTCTATCGCCATCAAGGACGAAAAGTTTCTTTTTATAAACCAGCGGGGTACAGACATCCGGAGTATAGTGTTCAAATTTCCAAGCTAATTTAGGCGCCTTATTTGTTGAGCCCATTTCTATTGCATAAAGTGGCTGTCTTTTGGGCATAGACACATAAACAAAATTTTCAAATGTTACAGGTGATGGAACGGTTCTATAAATAGTCACTTTTCTTGGATTCAGATCGCTGAATCGCCAGAGCTCTGAGCCAGAGTCAAGGTTGTGTGCAGTGATGCAATCGGCTCCAAAAACTATTAAAGCCATTCCAGAAGAAGTGTTAACAGGGCACGGTGTTGAGTATGATTCCTGTGATTCGTCTATTGCATCAGTTTTTCTTATTTGTCTCCATAATGTTTTCCCTGTTTGAGAATCAAGACATAAGATAAAAGATTCTCTCTCAGGCTTATCATCCTTGGAATGGCTGTACACGGGTTTATTATTTTGTAGAACTAAAATGTATAAACGGTTACTAATTAGAATCGGACTTGAACCATAAAGCCACATGTGAGCAAATTTACCATAATCATTTGCAATGTTTCTGGACCAGAGTAATTTACCGCTCATATCAAAGCATTTCACATCGCCAAGAGCTGTCATTGCTACCACTATATTACCGTCGGTTGCGGGGGAACTGGATGCTGTATTATTTTTACCGACAGTAAAATCTCCTGTGCTAAGGATTTGTTTCCAGTTAATTTTTCCAGATTTGGCGTTGATACTAAAGAGAAGAACGTTTTTCTGTGCATCTGGGCTTATAGTAAATACGGTATCATTAATAATAATTGGAGTGGTTCCGCTTCTGCCTGGAAGTTCTACTGACCAAACGATATTACTTTGAGGAGACCAAAAATCAGGTAAGTCTTGTTCGTCAGTGGACCCATTAAAAAAGGGGCCTCTCCAGTTTGGCCAATCAGAACCAAAGCTTGTCCATGAAAATGACGAAATAAATACCAACATTCCAATAATATTTAGCGTAGATCTCTTCATATGAGTTCGTTTTTTTTCTTAGCCCAGTTCAGTTTCTTAACTTTCGTTATAGACGTCTCACTTCAAAAAATATTCTGTAAATCTGCCAAGTTTCTAGAATACTTCAATAAATTTAATTGAAAGCTAAAGACTACTCTTGTAACTCTTCCGTGAATAACTATCATTGCGAGCTGCATGTTTTGTTATGTTTATTTTTCATGCCGCTGAGTTCAATTAACAATTGTAGCAAGATCAGTTCTGAAACATCATTGCTGAAGTTAGAATCTGTTCCAAGTGAGCTAAACAGCCTTAATCCTTTGCTGAAAAAATTCCGGATTTACTGACCAAAGCGTTCAGGTCATGTTCCAAGGTAGAACAACAGACAGCTAAGTCTACCAAAAAATTGAATGCATGACGACTCGAGATTGATTTCAATTGAATTGCAAAGTTATTTAAGAATGCACGGCATGTCGTCCTGCCATATTATCCGAACAAACGAGAAATACCAACTTTTGCCCCTGTCATTATTGCCCTGATAAAACAAATAAGTTTTTTCGTCTGAATCCGCAAAGATGAACGGATGCCCCGATTCGCTTGAATTCCAGTTGCCAGGTTTACCCGCCGGCAGAAATGGTTGGTCAAATAACCCTTTAAAGTTTATTCCGTCGTCGCTCACAGCCACGCCGATTTGTTGCGGTTCGTTATTGTAACCGCCCGCGTAAAACATAATAAACTTTCCGTTTCTATAGATAACGGCTGGTGCTTCGATGCAGTTTTTCTCCCGGTTAAGTTCGGGTTTCAGGATCGGTTTATCGCAGAGTTGAGTCCAGTTGCCTCGCGAAAAACCGGAGTGAATATTGGCAGAGGCAACTCCTAACATCTGGATTTTGAACGAAAGATCACGCGTGGCGAAGTAGAGGTACAATTTATCGTTGTGGCGGACGACATCCGCATCAATGGCACGACTGCAGTTCCAGTCGCCGGCCGGACGGAATACTGGATTTGAAAGATCTTTTATAAAGTTAGTTCCGTCTAATACCAGATAATGCCAAGACTTAAAACAAAAAAATACGTAGTCACAAAACCAAATATCGTAAGTACTAATAACCAGCTTGCTTCGACTCATGCCAACTGTTTAACGGGGATTCTCGACTTCCTTGCTCAGCGGTTCAAAGGCCTGGTGGTCATTGCTGAATCAAGCACCGGTTATACCATTGAGGGATTCGAAAATTTCGGTTACACAAAGCTAAAGCAGGAATACAAACCTTTGGAAGTGCAGTTGGTAGATTTAAACGAAGAAGGAAAATACAAGGCCCATTATATTCTCGATGGTGATTTACACCTTGTTCCGACACGGCTTTCGGCACGGCTGTTAGACCCAGAAGCATTTATAATCTGCTTGGCGATTTTAAAAACGCACAACATGGTGGTAGCAACGCTTTCCATAAAGAACATGGCTCCAGGAGTGCCGCTCCATAACACGCGCAATGACACATAGTTGGAGTGACAAGCTCATTTTCCATGGCGGAGCACGCCAGACGCATGTTGATATTGTCCTTACGACACAACGGCTTCGGCCATATATTGCAGATGTTGTCCAAAAATAAGAGATGCACAAAGACCTTGAACGCGAATTGAAGTGGATGTGACCAATGAAAGAGATACCTGGGCTGATTCCTCTCCACGAATGGTATTTGGACTTTTACTGTAAGGCAGAAGGTACAAACTTCAGATGTGGTATTTCACTGGTTATTTTCCCGTTTTCTTTCGAGGTTTTTTGTTTTGAACATCCTGGCGAGTCCGCCTTTTGATGTTTCTCTGTAAAGGGCAGGGAGTGCGTTGCCGGTTTCTTTCATTGCAGCGATGCATTGGTCAAATGAGACCCTGTGGAATCCATCCGAAAGAATGGCAAGGCGACTGCAACTTAACGCACGGGTTGCGGCAATTGCGTTGCGTTCAATGCATGGAATCTGCACAAGCCCGTTTACTGGGTCGCAGGTTAAACCAAGATGATGTTCAATTCCCATTTCGGCTGCATATTCAATCTGATGTATCGACCCGCCATATAACTGTGTTGCCGCGGCAGCGGCCATGGCGCATGCTGTCCCGATCTCACCCTGGCATCCGACCTCTGCGCCTGAAATGGACGCATTGAATTTTACAAAATTCCCGATGAGTCCAGCAGTGGCAAGCGCCCTCAAGATATCCTTTGTGTTAAGGGAGAGTTTATCGTAAAGATATTTAAGTACTGCAGGCAAGACACCGCTTGCACCACAGGTTGGCGCCGTAACCACTACGCCGCCAGCGGCATTTTCTTCGGCAACGGCGTATGCATAAATTGCAAGTTGCGCATCAGGCTCGAGGTTCGCTCCTAAGCCTTCCACTTTCCTTTTCAAAGAACGCGCTTTTCTCTGAATGCCGAGGCCTCCGGGCAAGACACCTTCAGTCTCAAGACCATTTTTGATTGTCGATAACATCTGTTGCCAGACCGATTCCAGAAAACCCCAAACTTCTTTTCCCTCGTGTTGTTCGACAATTTCCCAGAAGGTTTGTCCGGTCTTATTGCAAAGCTGAAGCAATTCACCCATAGTTTTAAAAGGGTAACAATCGGTGCTGCTTTGGGCTGTGCCATCCCAGATTGTGCCTCCGCCGATACTATAAACCTCCCATTTGTCGAGCAAATTGCCGCTAGAGTCAAATGCCTCGAATAGCATTCCATTTGGATGTAAGGGAAGTTCCTGTTCTGGTAGCCAGACTGTTTCGAACTTTCTGCCAGAAAAACATTTTTCAATGGCGTAATCTGTCATATGTCCTTTACCTGTAGCGGCGAGACTGCCATAAAGGTAGACTTTGTAAAAATGTGCATGCGGATTTTTTTGAAGAAACGAGAGCGTGGCCCGCTGCGGACCAATAGTGTGACTGCTTGATGGTCCGTTCCCGATCCGGTACAACTCGCGTATGGAATCCATATGTTGAAATATTGCCAAAGATGTTCAGATTTTGCGAGGCTTTATAACATTATGGTTTCCACTGGTATACAAGTATTTTTGCCTTGTAATCTTCCTCTAGAAAGATTACATACTCTCCGTTTTTTCTTTTGATAGCCCTGAGGCATTCGCGAATATCCTGCAGTCCGATTTCGCCTATTTCTGCAGATGGTTCCATATATCCCACAGATTCACCGGTATCAATTCTGAAGACCTCGATATGACCTGTAGAAAAATTCATAGCTTTAGATGCACCTGTGTAAGGAACAAAAATATAGTCTCCTGCGACATCGAATCCCATAGGCTCACATGACGAATGACCGCTTGATCCAATCTCATAAGGTGCGGTGATTATCCAGCGTAGTTTTCTGTTTGTGGAACTCCAGTTATCGTAGCGAGCAATTACAGGTCCCATAGGTTTCCAGTGTTGATTTTTATGCGCGTCGGTTGTTCCTCCAAGGATCATGATGTCCTTGTCTGCCAGGTATCGCAATCGTTTAATCTGTTTAAATTCATAAGGCTTTTGAAAGATTTCAACATGACTGAAGTCCCATACAGGGTTGTTAAATTTGTCAAAGCCTTGGAAAATGAATTTTCTTATTCCTTCGGTCTCAAATGCTTGCCAGATGTTTCCAGCCTCATCCACCCAAAAACCCTGAGAATATGGTGCATCCTTTGAATCGTTAGTTATAAATTCGGTTGAATCAAATCTAGAGTTCCCGTTTGAATCACGCCAGAACCATTCGCCTTTTGGTGGTTGGTAATTAGGGAAACCGTCCTTTGTTTTAATAAATTGCCCTGAATAGAGTCCTGATGGGATAGCGATTTCTCCGTCAGTTTTCTCATTGAACTTATAAATCTGAAGCCGTTCTGAATTCATATCTAAAACGAAAAGGATTCGTTTGTTATTAATTCGCCTTACCCAAGCGCCGGCACTCCAGATGTGGAGGCGTGGGTCTTCGGGAAATTTGAACTTGTTCACGGTATAACCGATGTATCTCCATTGCTCTCCTGGCTTTTTAGAATAATCAAGCTTGAAATGTTCTTCTTTGGTGAAGACTTCTATATCATCAAGGGGATCAACATCAGCCATATCGACAAATTCAAGGCCAAATAATCGCCAGTTAAGTTTGCTACTTGAAAGGTTGTAGCTTTCCAGGATAGTGCTGCCTCCCCCTGTGCAGCCATGATGTGCAATATAGATGTTTCCTGAATTATCACAGCCAACTGCTATGGGATCATTAAATCGCCTGTCTCCAAATTCGCCGGGAACTCTGCTGAAAATACCGCCGTTTTCTCCAAATACACCGGTTTGTTTTGGGCTTTTATCCAGATTTCCAAAGATTAAGATTTGCTGGTTTATACCTGCATCAGCTACAAGTAGTTCGTTTTTCGGAGTAAGCGCGATAGCCTTTGGTGTTATGTGTGGGTAAAAATCAATTTTTGGTGGAATGGTTTCTCCGTTTTGGGTTAATCTGATTACGGATTGTTTTTGGTTGTTTATTGGTTCCTGCAATACCCATAGGTAACCATTTTTATCCAGGACCAGAGGCCCGGGACGTTCAATTTTCCAGACTCCGATTTTCTCCATGCTTTCGGTGTCAAATATTTTTATAGTGCCATCATATGGACAACTTACGTATAATCGGTTTTCCGAAGCAGCCATTCCTGTGATGTTTTTAAATCTGTTGTCTAGTCCCCCTTGCTCAGTTGGTAATTCATCCACTACAAGAAATGCTTGTTTAAGTGTGTCACCTTTTCCGCCTTTTCCTGTTGGGAATGATGCCCCTTTTTGAATGTTTGTTAAAAATCGTCTTGAGACACCAACCCAGTCAAAACCTTTTGGTGGCCAGGTGTTTGGATCCTGAAGATTTCCGCCTTCATTATTCATTCTTCCGCCTATAAAGAGGTATTTGCTATTTGCGGCAATTGCATAACCTCCCTGATTTCCCCAGCCGTGTGTATGGCCGGCTATTGCAATAACCTCGCCATTTTTAAACATGGCACAGTTAGCACCACCTTCTTCCCAATGGACATTAGAAAATACAGTTCCATCTGGTAACACACAAATTGCGTTTATATCTTGCGGGACGTGACGTTTTGCACCCGGATAAGTGTTACCGATCCAGCCTACTGTATAATTTAATTTTTCCGCATAAAGCCCGACTACTGTCGAAAAGAGAAAAAGAAAAACGATATTCATAATAACAAGACCTCATTATTCATTTTTTTATTTGTCTACTGTAACCAGGTTGACCAGCAGTTAAAACAGGCCAACTTAGCCTTTCTGCTCTGTTTTAATATAAAAATTTTTTCATTTCCATCGATTAAGGTAAAACCGTTATTTCCGACCTTAATTCTTACGGACATGAATTTCATAAAACTATAATTTAATGCAAGACAAATTACTTTGAAGTAAGCCCGAATCGATTGTTAGATTTATTTGATAAAACGTCTTATGCCTCGAGCGAAGGTTCATAACCCAGGTCCTCTAACATAGAAGTTGCAGATAAAACCATGCTAGCAGGATAAGGTAAATAACTGCAGATGGTATGCTTCCGAACCTTAAACTTTGTTTTCTGAAGAGCGCATAAGTATTTAACTGGTAAACCTTAATCGTTACGAAGTTTGAATATTTTGTAAATTTTGGTGAATGATTTGTATGCAAATCATGCCTGTGAATTTATCTAAAAATGTCACAGGGATTCTTACCTGTGGAGAGTGATATTCTTGAATCCTTTTATTATCAAATTTAGCCTGAAAAAATATTGCCAATCTGACTGGATGGACGCGTTTCACCATGTCCATAAATTGGAAGGGCGGCTTCCACGCTGTCCGTTGGGTCGAGCTGGGACCTGACTTTCCAGAAATTAACTTTGAAATATATTTCAATAAGAATTCAATCGTAACGATTTTGGTAATAAAGGCCATGCTTAAACTGAATGCACTGATACCGCTATAGTTGCAAGCATTGCCGTGCCTCAGACATCATTGCCAGGGCAATCAATTATTGAGCATTTGTATTTTAATACCAGAGCAATATATACTCTGGTTTGTATTCTGTTCACTTTCTTTTGACGAGTAGTTGAGTAAGTGCAGTTTAGATTTTCAAAACAAGAGAACCAATCAGCAAGTCGTTTGTATAACAGGATTGTTTCAGATGGCAACCGAACTTAGTTTTTATTTTAACAATGGGAAACATGAAACTCAAGGAAAATGGCTGATTGAAAGTGTGTATCAACGCCATAGGCTAAGCCGAATGGAGTTTGAAAGACGTTACTAATTTCAATTCAACGAGAGCGGGGAATAGTTGTAAGACTTTATTTTTCTTGTATGTAAAAATCCATTGGCTTGATTATTATGCCATTTGTTAGGGTGTATGATGTTGATCCAAAATTTACTGTAATTTTGATGCCATTTGCGAATTCTGTTTGTTGGATGTCTCTATCTGGAGTTAAAAAACGGTGATTGGTCATTTCGTAATAACCAACTTTCTGGACTATTGGGCAAACTGTTTTATAGCTTTTAACGAATCGGTCTTTGTTTTTCTCCCAGAGTTGGCGATTCAACATAAACATTGGCGGCGTACCATAGAGCACGTTAAACAGGTCACGTTTATCCCACAAGGCCGGGAGTTTATTATTATAATCTCCCCAATACCACTGTGCTACTACGCAATCATGGTAAACAAGCTCCCATAGTGGTAGCCGATAGCGATGGCCGAGCTGGAATTTTACAACGGGTTCTGGGGCTTCATCCCAGATTTTTTGGATATTTCTGCCGGCGTCTGGTACCCTATACATACCAAGACTTAACATTCCTTCAAAGTAGTGAAGAAAAGGCACGGCTGCTTCATGGCCTGTTTCTGAGCCTGTGACAAGTTTCATGTCTTCAGATATGTATTTTAATAATTTTGTACGCCACAGTTTGCTTTCGGTACGTGTCATTGGATGGTTTGTGTTGTAACACTCTCGCCATGGTGATGCTGTGGTCGTATCTATGAATCTGCATTTATAATCGTGGGTTTTTATTTCGGCTGGGACTCTTTTCTGGGCATAGTCAATTGCTCGTTTATCACACAGTACACCACAATAATACCACTGGTTGTTTGTTCCTTTTACCCCCCATCCGCGAACCCAATGTCTTTTTGAGTCAATCACAATATCTTTGTCCCATGCTTCAGTAGGCCAATCGGGGTGAGTGCTTGCAAGATACTTAAAATTTTCAGGATCCATTACGTCCTGGTATATATCATATCTGCTCGTAAGTACACCCATGTCATTCAGTTTTTTAATATTTTCCGGGCTTTGGGCATTACTCCATAAAATTTTATCGATTCCTGCTTCTTTTATTTGTCTGACAAAAGCTGGGGCGTCTTTTTCCCAGCACCAGATATTTACTGCACCGATCAAAAGGTCGACATTTGGATTTTCCCGTTGTTTTTCGACAAGGGTTTTAAACAACCCAATTCTCTTAGAATATTCACGGTACTTTTTGCACATGGCGACATGTCCACCGTCATTGAAAAATATGTATCTGAGACGGCGCGTGTAACCAAAACGCCCCATTTGAGGTTCCCAGATTGGATAGATTGCAAGAGTGCCATCTATTCGAGTGATTTGAATGGACATGTCGTCAGGGGTTTCAATAATCGTCATTTGAGCTGCTATGCCGTCTGTGACACCCCAGAACCCCATACAGATGCCGTGTCCGCCGTAACCAATCAAACGGATTGGTTTAATCGACTCATCATCAACAGGATAAGAAATGCCTTCATTCATTGGCACAACAAGGTAAGTTCCTTTTTCGGTTACGAAGGGGTGTGGAAAATGTATTAGCTCCGGCATAGCGCCGGATGAGTGAAGTTCCATCAAAATTTCCGGAGCATCATTTGCAAGAGTAAAGCCTGCCTCCAATTCGAGGGATGTTTGAGGATGGTACATATCAAGAATAAGCTGATTACTTCCATTCGTTTTTATATCAAGGAAAACAATTCCTGAACTGATAGATTTTTGTGACCATAAATGATTGTTTCTTTTATCAACTACATTAAATGTTCCATGCTCGGTCTCAAACGTAGCTTTGATGAAGTTATTTTCCAGCACGATAGATTTTGGTATATTTGATCCTGGCTTTGTAATATTGACTTTTCTGAGTGAGACGTCATCAACCCAAACTGTAGCGGGGCCAATTCCGATAACACGTGCCAGAATAAATGCAACCTCGTTGGGGATCGGGAATCGAACCGTTAAATTTGTCCAGCTAATAGTTTCTCCTGTGCGTTTCTCGGCAAAAGTCCAATCGAGTGGGTCGCCTTTCGAGTCGTAAGTTGTGATGCAAAGAATCGCCTCGCCTTGACCCGTTAATTTAAACCATGCGGAATATTCGAACCATTCGCCGAAGTTGACAGGGATTCTTTTGGCGGTATTCAGGCTCCAATCATGTTCTCCTTTGTGAACAATTTTTGCCGACTTTTCCCCTGTTCGAGATGTTGTTATGTCTATTAATATTTCACCGACGTTTGGGTCTCGTGTCCATAATGGGAGCCAGCCATCAAAACCGCTTTCAAATCCCCCGTTAAGAATAAGATTTTGATTCGACTGGGCGTATAAGAAATTCAATACACTAGCAAGAATAACCGCCGAATAAATGACTAATAATCGTTTCATGATAATATTCAAGGATCTTTATTTTTCTGATTTTTTTATCCAGTTTTCCATTCTTTTATTCATATCGGAAGGTGTCAGTTCTCGGGGCGAGACTACAATTAAGTAATGAACCGAAAATTTGTTTCCGCTTTGGTAGGCAATTGGTTCTTTGTAAATTCCCTGGGTTGCAGACAGATAGGCAAAAGGGGTTATCATTGAGAAAAATATCGTTTTTTTGTTAAACGCTTCGTCGCTTATTATACCAACTGTGATAGGCTTATTTTCGAACAGAGCAGTTGTAGCAGCCCAGCTACCTTCAACCAAGTCGTGCTTTCCAGAGGTCGGATATGGTAAACCTTGCTGATTAAAATGCCGTGCTACATTATCAAAAGCTCGTTGAAAACGAATGCCCAGCCCGTGATAGTCTGAACCGCTTAATACAACTTTTGATGTTTGTGAAGGAACTCTAAATTCACCAATCCATTCAAGCTGAATTTCATTTTCTTTTTCATTTACGAATAACCTTAATATTCGGTTTTCCACCAGCAGGGCGGCAGATTCAGAACTAGCTATTGCTTTGTTGGTCAGGCTGGTCCAGTGTATTGTTTGAACAAACTCTGCCATAGTTACGTTATTTTGAGCATAGGTTTTTGTGCTGACTATTTTTATGGGAAACTCAATTCCCGCATTTTTGACTTCTTCCCAAAAGTTTATACCGTTTATTGTTATTCCGTACATTAAGCCGTGATGATGTAAATGGTCTGGTGGCGCGTCCAATAAAATATTTCGACCATCCAGAGAATAAAGCTCTTTTACATATGGTTTGAATTGATTCGTACTAAAGACATACAGAAGCACTTTCTTTTTGTTGTGTAAAATTTGGAGGTAATCGTCGCCTTGCTTTATTTCAATTGACTGGGCGTAGATATCGATGCCTATAGCAAAAGCCAGGGCCTGAGCGATCGTCCGAAAACGAGGAAATATAATCATAATTGGTTTCATAAAGACATTTTTCAATATGAAAACTGTAATGACAAGGATTAAAACCAGAGAGACTGACGATAGGGAGTTGTGAACTATTCACAGCCAAAATAGTGAATATTAGCCGCAAGTGAATAATGATAAAGGATTTTAGCGATCATTAGAGCAAGGCTTAAGGAACCAAGGTCATTGTCAAATTAAGTTTTTTGGGTGTTTATATGGATTTAAATTGATTGGTTTATATATGGAGTTGGGTAAAAATCTGATTCATTGGTGTTAGAGGTAGTGTTATAAAACATACAGAGATTTGGTATAACCAGGAGATTTAGGACTAGTTGCAGTAATTGGGTATGATAAAGAATGAACGTATTTTAATACAAAGTTGTCCCAGTAATGAATTGGATAATATTTTAATTTGCCACAAGCGACACTTTGTCCCAGAATAACAATCTGAAATTATGCAGCGACATATTGTCACAGTTCCAAGTGTCTAAGTTTAATTTGTAATTTATTGTGGCAGAGAGTGATAGGCGAACAAGAGCCTGGCATAGGTTTTGGTGTTCTATCGGGGGGCCGATAACGGATGTAATCCGTTTCTGGCAAAGGTATAAAAAAACAAATAAAATTAGTTTGAGATATGGATATTAGCAAATTTACAGAATCGGCACAGACAGCGTTGGTTGAGGCACAGAATATTGCTACAAAGAATGATCATCAGGCTGTTGATGTTGAGCATTTAGCTCTGGCATTATTAGTCCAGGAAAATGGCCTGGCATCGAGGTTATTTGAAAAGGCGAAGGTATCTGTAGATACGATGATGGCTAGATTGGAGGAAGAGCTGTCCAAGTTACCCAGGGTAAGTGGTGTCTCGGCTGGCATGGTTGGTATTTATGTGACTCAACGTTTGAATAAATTACTTGTAAGGGCAACAGAAGAGGCAAAGCGATTCAAGGATGAGTATGTCAGTGTGGAGCATCTTATTTTGGCGATGTTTGATGAGCCATTGAGTGCGCCGATTTCACAGGTGTTTAAATCTGTAGGCTTGAGTAAGAATGAATTTTTGAAGGCGCTGACAGAGGTTCGGGGTAGCCAGCGGGTGACAAGTCCGAACCCGGAGGTTTCGTATGAAGCGCTGGAAAAATACGGTCGTGATTTGACCAAACTTGCTGCCAGGAACAAACTTGATCCTGTGATTGGTCGGGATACAGAGATACGTCGATGCATACAAGTTTTATCAAGACGGACCAAGAATAATCCTGTTTTGATAGGTGAACCTGGTGTTGGGAAAACAGCGATTGTAGAGGGGCTGGCTCGGCGGATTGTATCGGGGGACGTTCCGGATAGTTTGAAGGAAAAGAGGATAGTTGCCTTAGACATGGGTGCATTGATAGCCGGGGCAAAGTATCGTGGTGAGTTTGAGGAGCGTTTAAAAGCGGTTTTACAGGAAGTGACCAGGTCAGAGGGTAAGATAATATTGTTTATAGATGAGATACACACGGTAGTTGGGGCTGGCAAGGCTGAGGGTGCTATGGATGCAGGGAACATGTTAAAGCCCATGTTAGCCCGTGGTGAACTACACTGTATTGGTGCGACTACGCTTGATGAGTATCGCAAGCATATAGAGAAGGACGCCGCTTTAGAGAGGCGATTCCAGCCAGTTTTTGTTGATGAGCCTTCTGTGGAGGACACGATATCTATTTTGCGCGGGTTACGTGAACGGTATGAGTTACATCATGGTGTTCGTATACAAGATTCGGCATTAGTTGCTGCTGCTCAATTATCGCACAGATATATTTCGGACCGTTTTTTGCCGGACAAGGCGATAGATCTGATTGATGAAGCTGCTGCGAAACTCAGGACTGAGATGGAGAGCATGCCTGAGGAACTTGAGTCTATTGAGCGGCGGCTATTGCAATTAGAGATAGAGCGTGAGGCTTTAAGAAAAGAAAAGGACGAGGCATCCAGGGAAAGGCTGGAGTCCCTGGAAAAGGAGATAGCAAATCTGAAGTCAGAACGTGATACTCTGCGGGCTCAATGGATGAATGAGAAGCAGCTTATTGACGAGATTCGAAAGCTCAGGGAAGCGATTGATCTTGTCAAGACAGAGATTGAATCGGCTCAACGCAAGACTGATTTGGCCAGGGTTGCTGAGCTTAAGTATGGGCGTTTACCGCAACTAGAAAAGCAGCTTCGTGAAGCTGAATCTAGGATGCAGAAGAAAGATGGAAAATCGCTGCTTCAGGAAGAGGTAACCGCTGATGAAGTTGCAGAGATTGTGTCAAGGTGGACAGGAATTCCGGTGGCCAGGTTGATGGAAGGAGAGAAGGAAAAGTTAGCGAAGTTGGATGTAATATTGCATAAGCGGGTTATTGGTCAGGATGAGGCTGTTCAGGCGGTGACAGATGCAGTTATTAGGGCCAGGACTGGTTTAAAGGACCCAAAGAGGCCTATTGGTTCGTTTATTTTCCTTGGGCCTACAGGGGTTGGCAAAACTGAACTGGCCAGGGCTTTGGCCGAGGCGTTATTTGACAGTGAAGAGAATATTGTGCGGATTGACATGAGTGAGTATATGGAGAAGCACTCGGTAGCTCGGCTGATAGGTGCTCCGCCAGGCTATGTCGGTTATGAAGAAGGAGGACAGTTGACTGAAGCGATTCGTAGGAGACCGTATTCGGTGGTATTGTTTGATGAGATTGAGAAGGCCCATCATGATGTATTTAATATTCTATTACAAATTCTTGATGATGGCCGCTTAACAGATAATCAAGGGCGCACAGTTGATTTTAAGAATACAATTATAATCATGACATCGAATATTGGCAGTCAGTATCTGATTGATGAGATCACAGAGTCTGGTGTGATTCCAACATCGGCAAGAGAACAGGTGATGAAGGAATTAAAAATCAGGTTTAGGCCTGAATTTCTGAACAGAATCGATGAGATAGTTATATTCAAACCGCTGACTTTGGAAGAGATAAAGAAAATTGTAGACCTACAGTTAGTTCAACTCAGGTCCAGACTTGCAGATAGGCATATGGAATTAGAATTGAAGGATTCGGCTCGTGAATACATTGCTCGTGAAGGCTATGACGCGGTTTATGGTGCAAGGCCTTTGAAACGGTTTATTCAGAAGAACATTGAAACAGCGATATCTAAAAAAATCTTATCTGGCGAAATTAGAGATCATCAAAAGATTATCATCGACTTTTCTGATAATCAACTTATAATTAAAACAGAAGCTTTTGGCAAAGGTGTTGGAAATAATAAGACCAACAACAATTAAACAGCCAAGTAAGTTATTTTATGAATACCAAATTAATGGTAGCTGTCGACCTTGGCCTATTTAAGGCATTTAAGGTTGAATTTAAAAAGACCGGCTCACCGCGCATCAATTTGATTGATGAGCATATTTTTACTGAGGCTCACAAAAAACTAAGTGAAACATTATCTGATTTATCCGGGCGTAAATCGACACCTTCGAGTTCTGCAGCTCCTATTGCTGACAATCACAACTTGGAGTTAGAATTAAAACGAAGACTTATCAAAGATATATCTAACAGGTTGAAGAAATTAATATCTGAAAATGCAAGCGAATCCTGCTGGTTTGCTGCACCAAAAGAGATAATTCATCAGGTAATAGACGAGCTACCGAAGGCCTTGCATACCAGGATGGAAAAATTGATACCGAATGATTTAGTTAAACTTGAGCCAAAGGATATTTTAGATCGTTTTTTAAATGCTGAGAATATTTCAAATATCAAAGGGTAAGTTTGAAGTTTTGTTTTAATTGGTGCTGTTTAATTTTTTGCTGTTTTGTTGGGTCAGGCATGATTTGATCTTGTAGCAATCGGTTTTTGGTAGGATTTATAAAACGGATTTTCTCGGTACGTGCGCATTTCTTTTTCAATAGTTTCGAATTCCATTGATAAGTGTTTCGAGTTTGGGTTTTAATTAACGCGGAGTTGAATTATGAAGTTTTCAAAATTGAACATTTTTGTTTTGCTAGTGGCATTGAGTTTTATGAATAGTACTGGGGCGTCCGTTATAGAGGCACCTTTTATCCAGCCGTTATGGGACATGGAGGTGCCGGGAGCAAAAGGTAGTCAAGACGAAGACGTACCGTCATTGTTTGTTTATTTACCGGAATCAGGAAAATCATGTGGCACAGGTATTATTATTTGTCCCGGTGGTGCGTATACAGTTTTAGCAATTGACCATGAAGGGCAGCAAGTAGCCAGATGGTTAAACCGCATGGGCATAGCGGCCTTTGTATTGAAATATAGACTTGGGCCGAAGTATCAACATCCGATCATGTTGCTTGATGCACAGAGAGCTATACGGATGGTTAGGGCAAAGGCGTCGCAGTGGGGTATAGCAACAAATAGAATAGGGGTAATGGGTTTTTCAGCCGGTGGTCATTTAGCCTCAACGGTAGGTACACATTTCGATTATGGCAAGACTAATTCGGAAGATTCAGTAGATCGCTATTCGTGTCGTCCTGATTTTATGGTGTTAATTTATCCTGTTATAAGTATGCAAGATGGGATAGGGCATGCATATTCAAGGAAAATGCTGCTCGGTGATAATCCTTCTGGTGAGTTAATAGATTTACTTTCAAATGAGAAGCAGGTTAACTCAAATACGCCTCCGGCATTTTTAGTTCATTCAAGTGATGATACAGGTGTAATTCCGGACAATTCGATATTATTTTACAAGGCGTTGATTGCTAGTGGAGTCATAGCTGAACTGCATTTATTTGGTCATGGCTCACATGGATTTGGGCTAGCGCCCGGGGATGAATCTTTAGGAATGTGGCCACAACTTTTAGTTTCATGGCTACGGCGGCATGGCTTTTTAAGTGATGAAAAACGAGTTTCGGTTAAGGGCGAGGTGTTAATTGATGGTAAGTTGTTGAATAGAGGATGGATAGTGTTTGAGCCATTGGATTCAAAGTTTAAGCCATTAGTGCCAATTTATATTAGTGAGAAGGGGCGATTTTCTGTTAGAGCAGAGCAGGGGCCCTGCGTCGGGCTATATAAGATTCGGGTTTTACAATTAGCATTGGAGTTTGGGAAGAAACCGTCGATTGATGATGTAATAGTGTATGATGTGGACTCTGTTACAGATCCTTCGATTTTGTTTAAAGAATTGAAATCAGGAGAGAACGAGATTCATCTTGATTTGAGGCTTAAACGATGAGTAGCAAAGTGTGGTTTGAGTTGTGATAAGAATCATGGAATACCAGTAATGAATCGAAAATCTTTTATTTCTAAAAGTTCAAGCTCAGAATATGATGTAGAGTTAAAAGTTGGAGGACCTGGTTCTAAGTTTGAGTTTTTTCGACAAAGTGCTTGGATGATATTTGCGACCACGGCTAGTGGTTTAATAATGTATTCGGTCCACATCATAGCCAAGGAGATGCCACGGTCAGAATATGGAGTATTTGGGGCAATGTTGCAATTGGTTAATCTTTTAGGCATCCCAGCGATTGGCTTACAAAGTGTCTTTGCTCAAGAGGCTGCTTCAGCTATGAACGAGGGACATTTAAAAGTTTTATCTGGCGGCATGAGGTGGGTTCTTAGGTGGTTATTTTTTATTTGGGTTATTGTGTGTCTTGCTGCGTTGTTTTTTCTACCTGTTATCAAAGCAAATCTTAAAGTTGAAAACTCTATGACCTTAATATTTTTATTGATGGCGACCATTTGTATTTTATGGATTCCGGTGTTTCAGGGAGTTTTGCAAGGGCAACAAAACTTTTTTTGGTTTGGTTTAATCTCCATATTAAATGCTATTGCCAGGTTTGTTACTGTTGCATTAGCAGTTTTATTATTTTCTGCGCAATCGGCCGGGGCGATGTTTGGAGTATTTGTTGGTTATCTATTGGCCGCTTTTTTAGGACTTTGGCAGACCAAACGAATTTGGGAAGTTCCACCATCGTCATTTGACTTTAGAGGGTGGTTGTACAGGGTGGTTCCATTGACTTTGGGTTTAGGTGTTTGTGTATTTATGCTAAGTGTGGACATGATAATTGTTCAGGTCTTTTTTGACAAAAATGATACTGGCGCTTATATGGCTGCAGGAATGATAGGCCGCGGTTTGGTTTTATTTACAATACCTGTAGCTGCTGTAATGTTTCCGAAAGTGGTTTGGAGTCATGTCAGGTCCGTAAAGACGGATGCTACTATGTTAGCAGTGGTCAGTACGCTTTTATTAGGGACTCTAGCTGCTGTCATATGCACGATGATGCCATGGCTTCCGTTATGGGTGGTTTATCAATCAAAATATCTTGATATCACATGGTTAGTTCCGTGGTTTGCATGGGCAATGTTACCGCTAGCAGTAGCCAACGTAATGATGAATAACTTGCTTGCCAGAAAACAGTTTGGAGTCGTTATGCCCGCTGTTATGTTGGCATTAGGGTACTTAGTGGTGTTATTGTTTTACCATACTTCATTTTTAGTGGTTGTGAAGGTGATGGGTGGTTTTAATCTTGCGTTACTGGGTATAACTTATGGGTTTTCGCGATTAAGCAACAGGTAAAGAAAAACAGATTTATAATAAAAAAGCTGAAAAGTTTAAGAAAGGGGAGACACCTAGCTTGTGAATTTCTAAGTTTCTATACCGTAGAACTTAAGTTTGTTATATAAAGTTTGGCGGCCGATACCCAGTCTTTTGGCGGCTTGAGCTTTATTGCCTTGGGTTTCTTTGAGGACTTGAATGATTGTATTCCGTTCTATTGCTTCCATTAGAGTTAGGTCTTCGACTTCGTCTTCAGTTTTTCCTGAGAATAAGATAGCGGCGGACAGGTTATCTACTTTTATTGTTGGGCCTTCACTGAGCAAGACAGCTCGTTGTATTTCATTTTGGAGTTCACGGACGTTACCTGGCCAGGGGTATTCCAGCAGTTTTTGAGATGCCTCAGGAGTAAATCCTTTGAAGTTTCTACCTGCTTGAGCGGCATAACGTTTGAGGAATGCATTTGCCAGGGGCATTATATCTTCTTTTCTTTCTCTTAATGGTTTTAATTCTATTGTTATTGTGCTAATTCGGAAGTATAGGTCCTCTCGTAGTTTTCCGTCTCTAATGGCTTCTGCGATTTTTCTGTTTGTTGTTGCGAGAATACGACAATCAGCTTTATAGCTAATTTTGCCTCCGACGGGCCGGTATTCTTTGTCTTGTAGAACTCTAAGTAATTTACTTTGGGTATCAATAGGCATTTCTGATATTTCGTCGAGGAGCAGGGTGCCACCCTGTGCTTGATGGAACAGGCCTTCTCTATCAGTCTGAGCGCCAGTATACGCTCCTTTTACTGAGCCAAACAATTCACTTTCTATAAGTTCGCGCGGAAGTGCTGCACAGTTGATTTTTACGAATGGGCCTTTAGACCTGGAACTCATCGCATGGATTATATCAGCAATAACTTCCTTACCGGTGCCGCTTTCGCCAGTTATTAGAATCGACACATCACTATTGGCTACACGTTCAACAGTTCTGAGGACTTCTTTCATGTGTTTGCTATGGAAGATAGCAGACATACTGCCACTGAGGTTCATGATGACTTTTTGGAGTGCGCCAGCTTCTTCGGTTAGTAATTTATGTTCGAGTGCACGTTTGACTGTTAGTAAAAGGATTTCGTTGTCAAAAGGTTTTTGTTGAAAGTGGTAAGCTCCGCGTTTTGTGGCTTCTACAGCAGCGTCTAAAGTAGCATAGCCGGTTAATACAATGACCTCAGTGAAAGGCCAGTGTTTTTTTATTGTTATTAACAAGTCGAGTCCATCAGCGTCCGGGAGCCTGAGATCTAACAAAACCAGATCTGGCTCTTTAGCTGAAAGCCTTTTTTCCAGTTCTGATGCTGAGGCTACAATTTCAGTTTCATATCCGGCTTCTGTAAGGACGTAGTCTAAGAGTTGGGTTACTTCACGTTCGTCATCAACGATGAGGATTTTAGGTTTTCTATCTAGTGCCATATTAATTGCCCTTATATCTGATCTTTGTTAAATTCTGGAAACAGCTCACAGATTTTCTTTTTTATCAATTCAGCTTCTTTTGGCGGAAACAATCGCCTTTTTATTCGTCGTTCAACACTATCCAATAATATTAACCAATCCTGGATTTCTGGGAACAATATTTTTTGCCATTGCTCGTAACGTTTTGATCTTTGGAAAAAGATCCATTCTCCGCCACGGCGTCTAGCAAAAACCTGTACAACCTGTCCTTCATTATTAACGCGTTTCCATCCTATTTCACATTTATTACCCATTTCAATCTACCAATTCTATACTAGCTACTGCAAAAGCTGCAATACCTTCTTCGCGGCCTATACAACCTATGCCTTCATTAGTTGTAGCTTTAATTCCTACATTTTCTGTCTTAATTTGTAATGTCTCAGCAATTATTTTTTTCATGGATGGGATATACGGTAAGAGCTTGGGTTGTTGGGCGATGATGGTGCAGTCGATATTGACTAATCTAGCATTTTTGATTGACACCTGGTTATAAGCTTCTTTGAGGAAAACGATGCTGGAAATATCTTTCCATTTTTTTTCAGTATTGGGAAAGAATGCTCCGATATCTCCGAGGCCGAGAGCGCCAAAAATAGAGTCGCAGATAGCGTGAATCAATACATCGGCATCGGAGTGCCCATCTAATCCTTTTGAATGGGGAATTTCGACGCCACCGATGATTAATTTGCGTCCACTGACAAGCCTGTGGATATCATAACCAAAGCCAACGAGTATCATTGATGCATTAGGGATTAATTGTTAACTTATTTTACATTGTTCAGTCGGGTTATTTTACTGAAAACTTATAAATAGTAGTGCTTCTATAAGTGTTGTTTGGCCGAAGGATGATTGATGGAAATTTTGTTTTATTTAATGAATCCGGAAAATGTTGAGTTTCAAGACAGAATCCTCCGTATTTCACATATGTGATACCATCAATGCCTTTGTGTTGGCCGTTGAGGTGGTTAGCAGTGTATAATTGGACTCCTGGTTCGGTTGTATATGCTTCCAAAGTTCGTCCTGAGGCTGGGTCATAAGCTTTTGCAAAGAGTTTTAATTCATTATTCCAGTCTGGCAATACATAATTGTGATCGTATCCGCCCGGCCATTCTTTCAGTTGATCGATCCTGGCGCCAATAGGTGTCGGTTTTGAGAAATCTAACGGCGTATCTTTTACGGGTTTGATTTCTCCTGTTGGTATTAAAGACTTATCTGTTGGGGTATACATCTGTGCCGATAACCAGAGCTCCTGGCTCAAGACATTTCCAAAACCGGATAAGTTGAAGTATGCATGATTTGTAAGGTTGACAGGTGTAGGCTTATCAGTGGTGGCTTCATATTCGATTATTAATTCATTGTCTTTTGTAAGGGAGTATCTCACTGAAACTTTTAGGTTTCCGGGGTATCCTTCCTCACCGTCCGGGCTCTGATATGTCATTTCGATAGTAGCTGAGTCATTATTTTGTTTTAATATTCGCCCATTCCATACAACTTTTGAAAAATTTTTTATCCCGCCGTGGATATGGTTGGTACCGTTATTAGCAACAAGTTTGTAAACTTTGCCATCAAGAGTGAAACTGGCATTTGAGATTCTATTTGCAACTCTTCCTATTACTGATGCAGCAGCGGGAAAACCATTTAAATAATGCGAAAGGCTATCTGTCCCCAGGACAATATTTGCCAATCTTCCTGAACGGTCACGAGTTCGTAGTTCAATTATAGTAGCACCGTATGTGATTATTCGTACTTTGGTGGAGTTTGAATTTTCAAGAGTATAAACAATTACAGTCTGGCCATCTGGCGTTTTGCCAAATTCTTGTTCAGTAACTCTTACGCTAATATCTTGCATAGCCAAAGGCACATTAATTAAATCGTCAAAAGCCAAAAATGCAAGAATAATAAAGTAAACTAACTTATGCGATTCATTAAAAATTTTTTTCATTCCTGAGAATTTGATCGTTAAAACTGTGATTACATGATTTTAAACATGGTTGTCAATTCTAAACAGGAATAAATAAACATTACATTGATAGACGTATCGTTCTTAATTTGGGTAATGTATCTGCATTGATTTTATGTTTTTTTTATAGGGATTTGAGCTCCTGTGAGGCGGATTGAAAAATGTATTGTATATTTTTTTATACTCTCAATTTTAGATCGAGATGATCCTGGCTGAACAGAACTTTTTTTGCAGAGCTACGTGTGATTTTATGTAGCTCTAAGGTGAAAAAATCTTGCAGCGAAGGATACTAGGCAATATTGAGAAGACTTGGAAAACTTTAAGGCAAACTAAATTCATGAGTAGACAACAATTTTTTAAAAGATGAAGCAATTGGCGTAGCAAAGTTTCAGTATTTATTTGGCTTTAGACAGGAATTTTTAATGGTGTGTGTTATTTTTCCACTATGACAACTATTCCGGGTTCAATAATATTGGCGAGGACACATGCGTCCCAATTAGCTAATCTAAAGCAGCCATGAGACTCTGTTTTGCCGATTAATTCAGGCTCAGGAGATCCATGGATGCCGTAGCCTGGCTTATTTAGGGCAATCCAGACCAACCCAACAGGATTATTTGGCCCTGGTGGTAATATGAGTTGGTTGATTTTATCGGCCAGGTATTGAGCTTCTTCGGATTCTTGAAAATTGTCTGGGTCGAAAACATAATACGGGTTTTTGATAATGGATTTTACAATCAAAGTGCCAACTGGACGTTTTTCCGGTTTTGCGGCAATTGAGCATGGGAAATGTACTAATAAATTGGTAAATGCATCGAATGCCTCGAGTGTTTTATTCGATAGGGAGATTCGGATAAAGGAGACTTTTGAAGTAATTATTGGATCTGGCACATATGGGATTTTCAATTTAGTACCTGGGGTTATATTCCTCCAGTTGATTTTAGGGTTTAGTTTCACGATAAAAGATTTTGATGATTTAGCTTTTTCTGAGACTAGTTCCAGGATTGATTCGTAATCTAGCCTGGATTGCTGTGCTTTTTCAAGCCAGGTCGAGCCGTTTTTGGTTAGTCGTTTTAAATCCTCAGGTGTGACTTCATAATCCACATATATTGGGTTATTTATTGTTAAGTGTGAAAGGGGCGAAGAGGTGTCAGAGTTGTATTTTGATAGTTTTATTTTATATTCGAGAGCCTTGATGGCCTGTGTGGTCTGTCTCCCGGGGACACCATCTATAGGTCCTGGTGACAATCCCAACCTTGCGAGTGCGATTTGAATTTCGGCAACATTAGTTGGGTGTCTGCTGATGGATTTGTTTATGTCTGGGTAGTTTGATTGGATGTTGGATTTGAAAATTTGAAGGCTATTTGTAGAGGTGATTTCTTTATTGGTTATTGTGAGGTGAATGTTATTTGATAGGGTGATATTAGTTTTTACAACGACCAATGACAGTGATCCTTTAGATTTTTTATATGGTAAGGTATAAAACAGTATAAAACAACCGACTACAATGCTAGCGGCGGTGACAGAAAGTAGGATTAGTAAGGTGTTCTTATTTGTAAGGGTGTGTTTTCTGAGGTGGTTGAATAAATCCATCTCATTTGCTTGGTGACTGTTTTATCTGGACTGGTGTTTCTGTTATTATTGATTTTTCTTCTGCTTCACAAATTTCAACAGCCAATGCTCCATCTTCGGCTGAGACGGTAGTATTATGTTCTGAGCCTGCAACACGGTTTATAGCAAATTGTAATTCATTTTGATATCCGTCGCTGGTGTTGGTTAATTCCACCGGTGTTGACTGACCTGCTGAGTGAACAAACAGTTTATGTTGCGGGCGTTTGAAGTCATAGTCGATTACTGCTTTTTCTAGTATGACATTAAACGACATATTGAATCCTTGATTTTTGGGCATTAACCAACTGGCTTCGGCTGTGATGACAATAGGGGTTGAATATAGATAATTAGTGAATACATGATCGAATGAGCCGCTTGGGCCTTTGATGCCTGTTGAAAAGACAGCTTTTGGTTGTCCGAAACAGAATTGCACAAAATCGGTATCATGGATATGCAGGTCAAGGAGAGCACCACCAGATTGTGTGCCGTTCAGATAGATTTCTCTGCTCCAGGAAGGTGCTTCAGAATACCTGCTGAAATGAGCTGAGATCACGCGCCCGAACTTATTTTCATCGATGACTGATTTCAGCCATTGCCATTCTGGCCAGAATCGCATACACATTGCTGGAATGAGCAATTTATTGTTTTGTTTTGCGGCATTGACCATTTCCCAGGCGAGCTTTGAAGTCCTGGCCATTGGTTTTTCACAAACCACATGTTTACCTGAGTTTAAAGCTGCTACCGCTAAAATATGGTGTTGTACTGTTGGTACGCAAAGATCAATCAAATCGATCTCTGGATCAGCTATAAGATCGTTAAAATCTCTATATTTTTTTATCTTAGAAAAATCTAATTTAATAGAGTCACCTAAGTCAAAATTTCCCGCTATATTTGTTAACTGACTATTTTCAGGAATTCTAACTGAATCGCAGACGGCGACTATCCTGGCATTTGGAATTTTTTGGTAAGCTTTAAGGTGTGTGATGCCCATGAAACCAAGGCCGGTTACAGCAATATTGATTTGTTTTAAGTTTTTCATGAAAGAAAAGTGTTACATTAATGTTTTTAGATCTCAAGAAGATTATGAACCTATGTAGGGGCTGACGACCTTAACAGCCGTTTGAATATCGTAAAGTCGGTCGTTTCCGGCCTCGCGTTCAATTAAGAAGTCATTGTGATAATCTATTTGTTTTAACATCTTAAAGAATTCTGGCCAGTTAACATCACCAGAGCCAACAGGGACTTCTTCTCCCCATTGACCGGGTTTCTCTGGGAATTTAGCATCTTTAATATGGCACTGGAAGATCCAGGGACCGAGTGTTTTAATAGCCTGGATAGGGTCTCCCATGTTATACATGATCATATTGGCAGGGTCGAAGTTTACACCCACGTTTGAGCAATCCAGGTCTTCCAGAAATGAGCGAAGGGTTTCGGCAGTTTCTTGTCCAGTTTCCAGGCCTAAGTTTATACCGTGCTCGGCGAAGGCAAGAGCGATTTTTTTTATGCGATCGATAATTTTTGCGTACCCTGGATCGGATTTATCGTGTGGGATAAAACCGGCATGGAATGTCACAAGATTAATACCGAGTTGTTCTGCAAGTAATGCATTGGCCTGAATATTGTACCAATTTTCTTCCCAGGTTTCATCTGGAACAATACCACCGGTTTTTCGTATTGATTCCAAAGAAGAGTAGTCTTCTCCTGCGGTTCTGAACATACCCGAGACCATTGTTAAGCCATGTGTAGCGCAAAATTCGGGCAACCTATCCCAACGATCAGGATGGTTTCTGATCTGGTCAAGATCTGATTGGAAACATCTGATACCGATGTCTTCTAATAACAAACGTAGATGTGCGGCGCTTTGAGGTTGAAGCGACCAAGCGCAAACACCTAATCGCTGTTCTTTGGTTGAATCTAGATTTTTCATAATAAACCTAGTAGTTTTTTAAAGCTTATGTCTTAGATATTTTTTGTTTTTTAACTTTTTGTCAAAATATATCCTTCTATTGACTTAACAAATTCAACAAAGTCTGAGGCCTGCTGTGTTATTTTGGTTACAAATTCGGTGGATATGTGCTGATCATTTGATTTTAATTGTAAATCTATTTCTGGAATTAACACGGGTTTTGGAAAAATAAATGCACCATTAGCAAGTAAGATTTGCCTGAGTTGCTCCACGGCTCTAAATGCTCCCCATTTACCAGCTGACAACCCTATAAAACAAACAGGCTTGCTAATAAAGCTTTCAGGCATTGGTAATAGGTCAATAAAATATTTTAAGATACCGGGAAAACTTCCATTATATTCAGGCGTTACTATAACTATGCCTTTCGCCTGTGTTATTGGGCGAGTAAAATGATTTAATGATTCTGGTTTATTAGCGTAAATTGTTGGACAAAAGACTTCTGCAGGTAGCTTTGTAAGGTCGATTATGTCGTTTTCAATTCCTAATTGATCATAAATTGATTGGACTAAAAGAGCGACTTGGTTTGTATTGCTGGAAATACGATTTGTGCCTGATAAGATGACGATCATGCTGGTATTATGTATTTTTATTTAAAAGCGGCAAGCATGGAAATAAGATATTTGCACATATTTCTCCGAGCATATGCTGTTGATATTGGCAAAGATCAGATGTAAATGGCAAAGGAACTTTGGAGCTCTGGGCTGAATTCTCTACGCGAATGCAAAAGCCGTTTTAAGAGATATGGTAATAATCTTTAAACCATTTTATGAATTTTTTAACACCTTCTTCGATTGGAGTTGAGGGTTTAAAGCCTACATCGTTAGCTATATCTGTTATATCTGCAAAGGTAGATTGCACATCACCAGGTTGCATAGGTAAGAAGTTTTTAATCGCAGTTTTACCCAGATTTTGTTCGAGTAATTGTATCAGGTAGAGGAGTTTGACTGGGCGATTATTTCCAATGTTATATATCCTGTATGGAGCATGACTTATATTTGGAGGTAATTGTGAGTTTTTAAGTTCGGGTTGCGGCACGGGTTGGTGAGTCATGACTTTGATTATGCCATCAACAATATCATCGATATAAGTAAAGTCCCGTTCCATTTCTCCGTTATTGAATATATTGATAGGCTTATTTTGGAGGATAGCCTTTGTAAAAATAAACATAGCCATATCTGGTCTGCCCCAGGGCCCGTAAACTGTGAAAAACCTTAACCCTGTTGTTGGTAGGTCATATAAATGGCTATATGAATGGGCCATTAGTTCATTGGCTTTTTTGGTAGCAGCATAAAAGCTGACAGGGTGGTCTACATTATGTGTTACCGAAAAAGGCAATTTTACATTTGCGCCGTACACTGAGCTTGATGATGCATAAACAAGGTGTTTGATTTTATTATGTCTACAACATTCCAAAATGTTTAAGAATCCTAAAAGATTTGATTCAGCATATGCGTAGGGATTAGAAATCGAATATCGCACACCGGCTTGTGCTGCCAGGTGAATAACTATAGATGGTGAATATTCTTTAAATACAGCAGAAGTTGAAGATTTATCTGATATATCAATTTTTAGAAATTTGAATCTGGTTGTTTCCAATAAGATTGAGAGTCTTGCTTGTTTCAATGTGACTTCGTAGTAATCATTTAAATTATCTACTCCGACCACGCTGTAACCAGATTCAAGTAATCGTTTACATGTATGAAAGCCGATAAAGCCTGCAGCACCTGTGACTAATATTAGCTCACTCATAAATTTATGATTTATAATTTAGCATTTGGTTATAACTACTGGGTCTCTTCATAACATGCGGAAATGGCTCATTGACTGATTTGTTTAAGTTCTTTGGCCAAAGATAGCAGTACCGATCCTGACGATAGTAGCGCCTTCCTCTATTGCGATATCAAAGTCATTGCTCATGCCCATGCTCAGGTGTGGAAGCGGTGCACCAAGGGCATCTTCACATGACAGTTTCAGCTCCTTTAATTTTCTAAAGACTGGCCTGACCTTTTCTGGTTCCGGCGTCCAAGGCGCTATTGTCATAAGTCCTTGAATTTCAAGTCGGGTTAATTTGTTTATTTCTGTCATTGTCTGTATGAGAACTTCAGGTTTAATGCCAAACTTAGAGGCTTCACCAGCGACATTGACCTCAAGTAGGATTGGAATTTGTTTTGATTCTTTTTCAGCACATTTTTGAATTTCTAAGGCCAGATGCAGACTGTCTACACTTTGGATCATTTCAAAAAGTCTTACACAATCACGGGCTTTGTTTGTTTGAAGGTGCCCGATCATGTGCCACCGGAGATTTGATGGGCAGATAGGTATTTTTGACTTGGCTTCCTGAACTCTGTTTTCACCAAAGATCTTTATACCAGAACATGATGCCTCGATTATTGATTCTGGCGGTTGGCCTTTACTGACTGCGACCAGTGTAACTTCAGAAAAGTCACGATTAGACTTTTCACAGGCCTGGGCTATACGTTTTTTGACGACTTCTATATTTTCAGCAATACTCATTAACCATGAAATTAGATTTTTTGTAAAAACATTACAAGTATACAATGGAGCATGAATATTATGGTGCTGAAGCTAGAATTTGTTTTAATGAAGTTCCAAAATTTTTATTTCCTTAATCCAGATTTCATGGCTGTGATCCTGAATTAGAATGTGCCCCTGGCATTTTTTACCATAAAAAGACAAATTTTTAAATTTACTTTTTTGTACAGCATCCAGGAATTCTTGACTTGTAAGATCATATTTGAGAACCATTTTTCCGTTTAACCAGTGTTCGACAGTATTATTATGGACTACTATCCTGGATACATTGGTCTGACCTGCTGGCTTTGAAAGCAGCTCGGTTGGCGCTAGAACATCGTAGAGTGATGCAGTACAATGTTTGCCAAGTTTTCCTTCCGGATTATTCAGATCGTCCAACATTTGATATTCAGGGCCTATTGGGCCATTTTCTTGTCTAATAAAATATTTTACTCCACTGTTGCAGCCGGTGCTTGCGATCCATTGCCATTCCAAAATAAAATCAGAGAATGTTTTTTTTGTAATGATATCACCACCACGGCCTCCTGGTTTAAGATGCAAAAATTCATCTTTTATTTCCCAGCCTTTTGTTGGAAATGAGTCAGTCTTGAATGACCGCCATTGGTCGACTGATTTTCCATCAAAGAGTAAAAGCCATTGATTATTTGTGTTTGCGTTAGAATTAGTATTAGTTTCGGCAAAAGAAATAACCGTGAGAACTGACAAACTCAACAATATTAAGACATTTGATTTCATAAAGTTAATTTGCTTGTTCTAATAAATAATAAGCTTAGCAAGTATTATAGCCAAATATTCGATTTGCAAATAAATATTCTCAATGCCAACTGTTGCTAAGTAACCGAAACCAGCTTTTAATGGAACAAAATACTGAAGATAGAGGGAGATGTTTTTATATGACCATGTTTTTAAAGTATCTAGGTCACGAATTTAGAGGTTTCTAGAAAGGATAAGAAATATTTTCAGGAACAGAATACGAGTTTAATTGAGAGGTGTCATTAGCGGTTTATTTGGTGTTAAAATGATTTATGGGGTGAGGAATTGCATGGATAAATGGGCTAATTATTCGGGATGTTACTAAATATAATCAATTAACTGAATTATTGTTTTATGAAAAGTCCTGTGGGCGAATTAATCTTATGTTTTGTTTTTTTGCAATAATTTGTCTAGTACAATCGATTAACACAGCAAACAATATTACAGCGGCAATTGCGATTTGATAAAGGTATGGATCAGCATTACAAACCACTAAGCCATTTTCTATTGTTTGGATTAATAATGCGCCTGCCAATGTTCCAGGGAAAACTTTACCTTTGCCGCCGAACAGGCTGGTTCCACCCAACACTGCTGCTGCAATTGCACTAAACTCTTTATTTAATCCAAAGGTTGGTGATAAAGCTCCGATTTGTGATAATGAAATGACTGAGCCAATAAATGCACACACAGAACTAATTAAATACACTGTAAATATGATGCGAGATGTATTGACGCCGGCTTTTTGAGCACCGTCAATATTTTCACCAGTTGCATAAAGATGCTTGCCAAAAACTGTTTTAGATAGGATCCATTGGCAAACACTGACGATAATAAAAACCATGATAATCGGCAATGGCACACCTAAAAAATTGAACGAAGACAACCTGGTGAAATTATCGGGCAGGTTAAGAGCCCTTGTTTCAGTTAGCCACAATCCGGTTCCGCGCCAAAAATACATAGCAGCTAAAGTTACGATAAACGGTAATATTCTAAACTTTGAGATAAATATAGAATTTAATAATCCACAAATGATACAGGCTACAAAAGCCAAAGCACAACTTAATATGGGTGGGTGATTCTGGCAAATGAGTTTAGAAATTATTGCTCCTGATAGAAACATTATTGATCCTATAGACAAGTCTACCCCTCCTGTAATTAACACAAAAGTAATACCTGTGGCTAAGATGATATTACTCGAAGCCTGAACAAGTATATTTTTAAAGTTAGAAAGTTGGAGAAATTTATCCGAAAAAAGTGAAAAAACTATGACCGTACACACAAGTAGAAATATTGGTAAATTGTTTAAAATAAAATTTTGGATAGGTTTATTATTTGAATTTCTCATTGGCATGCCTTTTAGACGCTAATTCAAATATTCGAGAGTTATTGAAATCTGATTTTGATAATTCTCCAGCTATTTCACCTCTGGATAATACAATAATTCTATCACAAATTCCGATAAGCTCATCAAAATCTGAAGATATAAACAAAATACCAGCGTTACCCTCTACTATTTTATTCAGGAGTGCATATATTTCATGCTTTGCGCCAACGTCTATACCCCTGGTTGGTTCATCAAGGATTAACACGGTCGGTTTTGTTAATAGCCATTTTGATAGAACAACTTTTTGTTGATTCCCGCCGCTTAATGTTTTTACTGGAGCTGAATGATCTTTTATGGCCTTTAATTCAACTTTATTCGCGATGCATCGCACGTCCTCAGATAGTTTATTATAATCGATAAAACTAATACAGGTTCTAGCATAATTCCTTAATGCGGATAGAATGATATTATCATAGATGGATCTATCCAGGCAAAGACCGTCTGCGCGGCGTTCCTCAGTTAAGTAGGCAATGCCTAATTTTATTTTCTCAGCTGGTGATAAATTTGTGATATCATTATTTTGAAAAAATATTTGACCAGAAAGATTTGATGCCCCATGAAAAAGTAACGACGCGAGCTCAGTTTTTCCTGATCCTAACAGTCCGGCTATACCAAGGATTTCTGACTCATAAAGATCGAATGAAATATTTGAAATAACACCTGGTAATGACAGATCTTTGACTTTGATTAATATTTGATTCTTGGGGATGTTTTTTTTAGGTGGGAAGAATTTATCTAAGCTCCTACCTAACATATGTGATATAAGTGAGTTTTTGTCAAAATCGCTGCTTTGTCCGTTAGCCACAACCTCTCCATCTCTTAATACTGTGACAGAATCGCATATTTTCAAAACATCATCGATATTGTGAGAAATATATATGGATGAAACTCCGGATAGTTTCAGCTGATTTATGATTTTGAATAAAACATTGGCTTCATATTGAGTTAATGATGTTGTTGGTTCATCAAAAATAATAAGTTTAGCATCGGCTATCAGTGCTTTAGCGATTTCTATCATTTGTCGTTGGCCAGCGGAGAGTTTGGCGACAGGCGTATCCGGTTGGATATTAAGATCTAGCTTTTCTAAAATAGTTTTTGATTTTTGAATTAAACTGTTTTTGTTTATTGTTTTTAAGAAACATGGTTTTTTGAGCGGAAAATTGGTTAGGAATAAGTTTTCAGCTACAGATAGATTATTAAATAAATTTAGTTCTTGATGAATAAACGCTATGCCATTATTGAGAGCGTCACGTGGAGATTTAGGTTTATAGGGCTTATCACAGAGGATCATAAAACCATTATCTGGCTGGATATAACCACCCAGGATATTCATCAAGGTCGTTTTGCCGGCGCCATTTTCACCAACGAGTCCATGAACAACCCCTTTTTCAACTGAGAAATTTATCTTTCTAAGGACCTGTACCCCGAAAAATGATTTGTCGATATCTTTTATTGTAAGCAACATGGTTATGAGAGATCTTTAATTAGTTTAGTTCGCATGGAATCCAGGAATGCTGCTATGAATATTATGATACCCTTTGTGATCATGATGGAAAAAAAGGAAAAGTTTAAAAGATTCAGGCTATTATCGATTATAGTAAAAAGTAACACTCCAAAGATTGCCCAGGTTATTTTTCCTCTTCCTCCATAAAGGCTTATACCAGCAATTACTGTTGCACCTATTACATCGAGAAGCATCCGTTCGCCAAGTACTGGTGAGCCAGTCTCTAGTTTGCCTGTTAACAATATTGAGGCGCAGGCGGCACAGAATCCGCTGAATGCGTACGTAAAAACTAAAATGGGTTTGATTGGTACACCTGAAATAAAACTTGTCTGTATGTTTGAACCTACAGCATATAACCATTTTCCCAAAGGTGTGCGTTGTAGAATGGTGTTAGCCATTATTATTATAAGTATTGTAAAAATCAGACTTAGACCGAGTGAACTACCTATCTGACAAAAGGCCGGTGGTAGATTATAAATGTTCGACGACATAGTAGACCATATAGCAATCCCACTGAATAAAATCATTGTTGAGAGGGTTACTATAAAAGGCGGGCCCTGAATGAAGGCCACTATTATACCGTTCAAAAAACCACATATTGCCCCACACAGAAGCATGATAATAATGCCGATAAGAACCGAATAATCCGAATTGCAAAGCCATCCCTGGTCTAATGTAATCGCTTTGCTTCCAACTATACTTGTTAGAGCGACGATCGACATTATAGACAGATCTATACCCCCAGTTATTAACACAAATGTTTGACCAGTACAGAGAATCATCAAAGGTAAAGAACTAGATAAAATATTGAGTATGTTGTTAACGGAAAAAAAACCTGGGGTTATTATTGACAGAAATACAAACAGAGACGGAGTAATCCAAAAGATAAATGAACCAGACTTTAAGAATCCAGTAATGAGCCGCAGTATATGTGTATTACCAGAGCTTACTTGAATCATGGGGTTAAATTCTTACTTGTTTACTAGTATGGCTCCCCACATTTTACTTTTCATGGTTTCGATGTTTTCCTGAGTAACAACCAGGCCAGGATCCCGAATGATTTCATCGCATTCTTTATTTTCGTTTAGATCCATTATAGCTTTGACGGCAGACTTGACCTCAAAGAATACATCTTGTACTCCTACAGCATCGAGATAGCCGTCAAGTATCATTTTGTACGCAGTAGCGTCACCGTCGAAACTACCCAGAATGACGTGGCCATCCTCAGATGATTTCTTGTATCTGCCAATTTCTTTGAGTGATGACGCAATAGCTGGTAGATGTAAATCTGAAGATGTAAAAATTAGATCCACATCAGGATGAGCTTGAAGGGCATTGGCAATTCCGGCTTTGGCTTTCTCATTGTTCCATTCTGTGGGAATTCTGGCTACTATCTCTATGTTATCTTTAAATTTACTGACTGCGTCTTCGAAGCCATTTCGCCTTTCAATGGCGTTAATATCACCAAGGTCTCCAACGAGAATCATGGCTTTGATTTTACTTTTTTTCTGTAACGCCTTAGAGATTAAAAAATTCACTGTCTCATATGTTAACTTATAATTGTCAGCGATTACTGACACTGATTTCGCATCGCTCTTTGAAGGCGGTCTGTTGTAACATACGATGGGGATGCCCGCTTTATTAGCTGCTTTGATCATGGGGATAACTGTGTTTCCATCTTTTGGTACAACAATTATTCCGTTTACTTTGCGGGAAATGAAGTTTCTTATTTGTTCGAACTGGCGATTAGCGTCGCCATTTGCAACGGCCTCAAGCATTTTTATTTTATTATCTGAGCATTCGGATTGGAATAGTTTGTAGCTTGCTACCCAGTACTCTGTTTGTAGTGTCTCAAAGGCGATGCCAATGGTTAATTGATTTTTTGTGTCTTGTTTAGTGCTTGGGCTGCATCCGGTATCAAGAATTAACATCGATAGGACTAATAAAAAAATCAAAACCTGTTTTAATATTTTCATAAATTTGGGTTTTATTGTTTTCGTGTGTTTCCAAACATGGCTAATCGTAAGATGCGTTGAGCTTGCATAGCATCTCTGGATTCAATTACAGATTCAATTTGGGCTGTGTCCACCCGTGTCGTGACCTCCCAGAGAGTGTCTAACCATTCAATAGATTCCTGCGCTACAGCAACTTTATCTTTTTCTCTGAATGCAAATACGTCCAGAGAGAACCATCCCGAGTACCCAGTTTTCATGAGCCAATAAAAGAACTCAATCCATTCCAGTGTGTGAACAGAGCAGGGGATCATATCATCATCCCAGTAACGGTAGTTATCATTTAAGTGGATATGTAACAATTTATTTCCAAATCTTTTAAGGAGCGCAACACAGTCAGCTAAGGTCTCATAACCCATGATAGCGTGGCCTGTATCCAGATTAATTCCTACGTTTGGCTTATTTACTTCATTTACAATAAGTAGTGTTTTAGCTGTATTGCTTACGAGGATATGTGTTCTCGGCTCTTTAATTTTGAATTCGACAGATATTTTGACGTTCGGATTATATTCTGCACATTCTGTTAGTCCTTCAATTATCCAGTCATAAGCTTTCACATAGTCTAATTGAAACACATAATCCCATCCGTCATGGCCAAACCATGGGCTTACATGATTACAGCCTGTGGATGCAGCCAGATCCATTGCCACTTTGACGCGTTCCCTGGCTTCTTTACGAATTCCAGGGTCCGCAGAAGCAAATGTTCCCCAGCCCCATTTTGGGTGTGCCCATATCTCTGGTATTATACAGGCCAGTTCAAAACCGGCGTTTTGTATCTCAGCAACCCGGTCTTTCTGGTTGTTGTCATTAATATGCCATCCTCCTATTACTTCAATGCCAGATATTTTTTTTACTTTCTGAGCATCGGCTAACATCTGTTCAAAAGTTCGTTCAGGCGTATAACCCTGAAGAACATATCGATCTGCGCATGATCCAAATATCACCGCAATAGCAGAATATTTTGGTTTCATAATTCATTTCTTTAATTATTTTGTTGTTTTTTTCCAAACTTATTTACTTTTATAGCGTTTTCGGATTTCTTTAGAAAACTTTTTACTTGTTTGTTTTTGATAATAAGATAGCTAATGTATAAACCTTCCACGATACATAATTGAGCAAGGCGTTTAGATACAATTTCACCGTTTACATGTTCCTGAAATACAGCAGTTTGTAATTTTACATCCGCTAGCTTAGCAAGTGAGGAGAGGGGAAAGTTCGTGATGCCAATTACTTTGATGCCGCAAGTTTTAGCATGTTCACAGAGTTTAATAATAGGTTTGCTTTCGCCAGAGTATGAGATGGCTACTATGACATCATTGGCGCCTAACTGAGTGCTTATAATTAATAGCTGTAAATCAGGGTCTTCTGCAGTATAAACCTGTGTGCCAATCCTGAGAAATTGTTGATATGCCTCTCTTGCTATTGCAAAAGCGTTACCAAGACCAAAAAATGCAATCCTGTTTGCCGACACAAGTAGTTTAACAGCTTTTTCAAATTCTGCTGGATCAATGGTGCTTAATGTATCATTAAGCGCTTGGATTGAATTACTGAATACTTTAGTTAGAACCTGGGATAAATTGTCATCCAATGAAATATTATTGTAAGGCAAGTGTGGTTGAGAATTGGCAAAGTCCTCTTTTAACTCGGCATATCCAGAGTAGCCTAATCTTTTTGCAAGACGTACCGCAGTGGCCTCACTGCAGCCAGCAGCAGCAGCAAATTCTATCACGCCCATGCTCCCAACATTTTCTGATGCATTAAAAATGAAATCTGCTGCTTTTTTCTCGGCAGATTTCAATGTTGAATAAATGCTTTTAAGTTTAATTAAGCACTTATGTGGTATTTTTTCGTAATCTGTTGCTTCCATAACAAACCTCTCCCTTAGTATTTAACAGACCTCTTAACATAGGATAGATTTTTTTGTACTTCTCAAATTTCATTTTATAATAGCTTGAGTTCTTGGCTGATGGTCTATAAATTTTTGTTGTTTTAATTATATTTTTTACTGCTAATTCAATAGATTCAAAATGTTGAACTGCTACCATAGCTAAAATAGCTGCACCTAAACAGGCAGCTTCTGTGTTTTTTAATGTCACGATAGGCCTATCGAGTATGTCTGCTTTGAGTTGAAGCCAGACAGGTGATTTAGAGCCGCCGCCTACAGCTCGGATTTCATCGAAAGTAATTCCGGCCTGGGCGAAAACATCTAAATTTTGTTTTAACTCAAATGTAAGGCCTTCGAGTAAGGCTTTGGCAATATGATGGCGGCTGGTAGCCAGGGTTAGCCCAATGATGGCTGCTTTTGCATCTGGATCACAATACGGTGTTCCAGCTCCGTTAAAATGTGGCAACAGAAATATATCCGTCGGCGAAGCGGGTAAGTTGCTGTCTATAATTGAATATGGGCTTCGACCTGTTTTCTTTGCTAATTCAGTTTCAGGAAAAGCAAGGTTATCACGATACCATTTTAATGAGATCCCACCGGAGTGATTTAAGGCAAACGTGAAATATTTGTTGGGTATTGCATGATGATAACATGGATAGGAACTTCTATAAAACTGTTGATTTAAATAAGTTGTTGGTAATGTTACAGAAAGTACTTCAGCGGTACCGCTTGAAATAAGGGCGATATTTTCTGAAATAGCTCCTGCACCAATAGCTGCACATACCTGGTCGTGTGCGCCCGTGGAGATGAATGTCTTGCCTTTTAGACCCAGTGTCTTACGAAGTTCTGGTTTTAATTCGGCAACTACCGTAGCCGACGGCAGGATATCCGAGAACGATGATCTGTCAAGATGGAGTTTTGATAATATGTTTGAATCCCAATTTTTTGTCGTAATATTTACAGCCATGGTCCTTGAGGCCATAGTTAAATCTATTGCTTTTACTCCACAGAGTTTATATATGAAAAAATCTTCGTAAGTCAGGAATTTCTCTGTCGAGTCAAAAAGTTTTTTCCGGGTCTCTTTTATGAAAAGGACTTTAGTGATAAAGTTCATAGGATGTGGTGGCATTCCAGTTTTCTTAAAAAGATTAAAACCACCGAAGATTTTCTCGCAAGACTTTGCCTGAGGACTGGACCGGTAATCCATGCCAAGAATGGCATTTGATATTGTTTGACCATTTGCTCCTACAGGAATCACGGCATCACCCTGAACAGACAATCCTATGGCCACTATTGAGTCGACACGACTGGATTTTATAGATTTTAATAAAGTAGCTAAAGCTTTTTGCCAGACCGTCTCAGGGTCCTGCTCTGCACCCATGTTATCTTTGAAAATTATTTCATATTCTTCAGTCGCAGAGGCCAGGATGTCGCCTTTGCTATTAAAGACTACAGCCTTACAATTCGTAGTGCCAATATCTAACCCAATAAACTTCTGGTTAGCTGCTTTCATGTTTGTTACTGGTTAAGGTGTTTATAAGTTTATCCTGTAATTGCCGCAATCGGAATAAAAGATTATCGGGGATTTCGTCTATGTCATTATATCTTATGGGCTCATCTTTCTTTACCGTATTGCGCAGCACACACCCATGAACTAATCCCAAAGGAATAAAATTTTCCTGTTTTGCAATATCCGCTTTTTCTATAGAGCCCCGATAACAATATTCACCTATCGCATCTAATACCTGGCCAGGTTGAAGATCTCTTTTGGCTATTGCAATGCATTCTGAGGTAGGTGGAAATAATGGATGGCCTGATGACTCTTTGTAGATAAATGCTCTCGCAGCGCTTAATGGGACTTCGATGCTGCATAAATGGTACGGCCGAAACAAGAGATAATCAGGCCCGTTGCCCATGTCTCGCTGAATAAGCCCATGTTTTAATCGTTTGTTATCTGTAGTAAAGACCAGGAATACACCAGGATGGACGCCAATCGCATAATCAACTACGCCAGAGTTGTTTAATATTCCACCATGTTCTTTAAGAGAAAATACTTTGTGCAGATTGTCCCTGGTGGCTTGAGGACCGTGCATCCCACGAATATCCGGTATTAACTTTGTAGCATTAGAAACACTGCACATTTCTACTGCAGTTTTTGTTCCATCAACGAACTCGCATAGCATTCGCGGACTCATACCGCGTTTGATCGCTTTTTCGTTTACTGTGTCTGGAGTAGCATAATAATCAAGAGGATTATTCTTACCTTTGCCAACAGCAACTATTGTGAAACCCAGGGCTTTGGCAAACCTGTACAATTCTATAATCGCCGCTGGTTCATCCCCGGATGCTAAACTGTAAACAATACCTGCATCAGATGCCATTCTTCTTAATATAGGCCCTACGGTGACGTCACATTCTACATTCATCATTATGATGTGCTTTTTGTTGTGAATGCATTCCAGGGAAATTTCAACACCTGTACAGGGAGAGCCCGTGGCGTCTATGATAACCTGAATATCTTGAGTGCATGTTGCAGTATGCCAATTAGTCGATATCACAACTTTACCGTTGTTGATGTGTGCATTTGCTTTTTCAGGATCTTCTTCTGGTACGATTAAGTCTTCGGGTATCCCGGCAAGCCTGCAAGCTTCAATGCACTTTTGGTAAGTTACATCAACAAGACTTGGTATAGTTATGCCTTTCATCAGTTGTACCTGACATAGGATTTCCTGGCCCATCTGGCCAACACCTATTAGACCAACTTTTATTGGACTTTTCCTTGCGTGATACTCAGCTAATCTCTCATCAATTTCATTCATAATGTTTTATTTTTTGTTTTGGGCTGGGAAAACAGCATCTGGTATAATTACTACTTTTAATTCTTTTCCCGAAGCCGCAGCTTCAAACCCTTTATCAATTTGCGAAAGCGGAAAAATATTAGTAATGAAATCATCTGCACGAACCTTGCCTGTCGCTAATATTTCTAAGGCCATTTTATGAAAATCAGGGTGATATGAAAATGCACCTCCCACCGTCAGTTCTCTGTAGTGAATTTTATTAGCATCAAGCTTGGTAATCGGATTATCTTTTGGTAAACCACCGAAGAATATTATACGCCCACGTTTTTTAGCCATTTGAACTGCCTGTGCCTGAGTTTCCCAGACAGGATTCGCACAAATTATAACATCAGCACCATGCCCGTTGGTAAATTTAAGGACTGATTGAACAGGATCAACCTCGAGAGGGTTAAGTACCAGATCTGGCTTTGTTTTGAGAGCAATCGTCCGCCTGTTGTCGGATGGTTCAATTAATACAACTCTGGCATTTTTGAGTTTTGCAATTGTTGCATGTAGACAGCCAACAGGCCCCGCACCCATAATAACTACAACTTCATCACTTGCGACATTGTATCTTTCCTGACAGGCGAGTACTGATGCCATCGTTTCAGCAAGCGTTGCAGATACTGGGCTTATACCTTCTGGTATATGGTGGATTATGCCATTTTTGATTATTTCATTTGTGATTAGAAGGTACTCAGAAAAACAGCCATACACCCCTGGCGTTATACCTATTAATTTCAGGTTATCACATAAATTAAATAGACCTTTATGACAATATTCACAATCACCACAATGAATATCGGGTGCAATTGCAATCTTATCGCCAGCCCTAAAATTAGAAACGTATTTGCCTGTTTCAATTACTGAACCCGCAGCTTCATGGCCTTGAACTAGAAATTCACAACCTGTTGGCGGCCCTTCATGCCACCGCCTGATATCAGATCCACAAATACCACAGGCTTCTATGGCAATAATTAGCCCATCATCGGGCACTGACGGTTTTTCAAAATCTCTTATTTCAATTTGCCTTTTGCCAACTAAACAAGCGGTTTTCATTTTAAAAATTTTATTTTGATTTTTGCTTCAATGATTCCCTTAACTTTTCACCAACTGCTCCCCCTGGATGTATCAGAGCAAACTCTTGTTTCGTGAATTTACGAATTTTCATGAGAGCAATACATACGGCATCGAAAAAAGCAATAACCGCAATCGTGCTTGCTGTAGCAAGCATTCCAAATGGATCTGGTTCTTTTTGTATCTTGATTTTTATAAATAAATCACTTGAACTAGCTAAGACCGATTGTTCATTTTCAGTAACACCGATCAAAAACGCATCCTTGCTTTTTATTGCAGGTAACATCGAGATTATCTCATGAGTGTTTCCACCCTTTGATATTGCTATTACTACATCATTTTTGCAGACTGCTCCTAAACCTCCATGCACGGCATCTGATGGCACCAAATAAAAGGATGGAACACCAACGCAACATAAAGAATGCGAAATTTTTTTTGCAGCTGCGGCTGATGTGCCTGCCCCTGTAGTGATTATTTTTCCTGAACAATCATCCAGAACCTTGACGCACCGGATAAAGGAATCCTGGTTTATATAGTTAATCAGTTGCTTGATTTCAGCGCACTCAGTTGCCCAGGTTTGATCCGCAATAGCTATAAGATTATCTCGGGATATTTTCATATTATAACCGGTAATGTGTAAAAATAACTTACTTATCGTTCGAAATATCCAGTAATAACAGTTATATTGCAAGAAAAATTTTCATATTTGAAAATTAAAAATGAAAAATGGCGTCTTAAAAATTAATAAGCAACCTCTTTTTCATGGCAGGTTGCTCAGAAAATAGTCTCGTCTTAAACTGAGTTGAGTAGGGTGGAGATGGTCTAATTTAACTGTCTTCACGTATGAATTTGGATTAAATTAATAATAGTCCAGTGCGAAAGCTGCGAGTTAAGTCGTTTGTGGTCGGAAGTCGTTGATCTAAATAACATTTTGATTTGCTGTTTGAGTATTTCAAATTATCGGTGTTAAAATAAACTCATGAATACGACTAAATTAGTTACAGGCATATTGCTTATAGCATTATTTGTTGTAGAACAGTGCATTTTGGCTGGAGAGTCAGCCTTAAAATTAAAAGTAATGACTTTCAATTTACGCTATGCGTCTTTGGAGCCACCAAATAGTTGGCCTCAAAGACGACCTGTAGTTAAGGAGTGTATCAAATTAATAGAACCAGACATTATAGGTACTCAGGAAGGCTTATTTTGGCAGTTGAAGGAAATGGCTAATGATTTACCTGAGTATGAATGGTTTGGTCTAGGTAGGGAGGGTGGCACTCATAGTGAGTTTATGGCAATCTTTTTCAATAAGGCTCGATTTGAATTACTTGAATACGACCATTTTTGGCTGTCTGATACACCTATGGTTATTGGATCAAGTACATGGGGTAATTCAAACAGGCGAATGGTTACGTGGGGAAAGTTCAAGGATAAACTTTCAGGGCTAGAGTTTTTTGTGTGGAATACGCATTTGGACCATGAAGTGCAAGCTGCCAGAGAAAAAGGCGCCAGGCTTATTCTCGATAGTATTAAAAAATTAAACACAGAGTTGCCAGTAGTCTTGACAGGTGATTTTAATGCAGTTGCTCAAAAAAATATGGCTTATGAAATTCTTGTTGGTCCGGACAAATTAAAAGATTCATGGGTGTTAGCACAGAAAAGGATCAATGAAAAAGTGAACACATTTCATGGTTTCTCTGGACCCAGGGAAAAGGGAGAACGGATTGATTGGATTCTTTTCAAAGGTGACGCCAAAGTAGACACTGCGGAAATAGTTACTTTCAGTAGAAACGGACAGTATCCGAGCGATCATTTCCCTGTGGTAGTAACACTGGAATTCAATGTGAAAAAATAGAATTTATTTTCAGACACCATATAAAATTATGAAATTAAATGTGCGAGCGCTCGGGCGGTGTCTCTTACGCACATAAAAAATCTAAGCAGAGTATCAAGTCAGCCAGAATCTGGCTAAATGAATTTGTTTACCAGCTAGTTTGAGACAATCTTATTAACCAGGCGACGCAATAAACTTTTAAGTGTAGAATTCTGGATGGCGTCGAGGCATCGGATGCATTCATTTTTGTAGTGCTCTAAAAATTGGTTAGCTTTTGCTTCAGCTGGTGTATTTTTTATGAGCTCGTACAACCTGGTTAGGTGATGGTCGTCTTTATTTAGGATGCAATCCTCGATATTTTTACGGAGATCACCTTTTGAGTGTTCCAGCGCAAGGGCTAATAATAACGACGGCCGACGGGCTAGAATGTCGTTATTATGTCCATGCAAGTCTTTGATATCGTCATTTATCTGGTACGCAACTCCCAGATACTCACTGAATTTTTCGAGGGCATTCAAGAGTAGTTCATCACAATCTGCGATTATAGCTCCAATTTGCAAGGCTACGTTAAAAGCTGGAGATGTCTTTCTAGCGAATAATTCTAAAATTTGGGCTGATGTTATTGGCGTAGGATTCCTGATCCAGTTTAATTCCATACCTTGCCCCTGGCAAAGTGTTGTATGGCTGGAAGCAACTATTTTTAAAATTTTTAAGATTTGATTTTGGGGGATGCCACTGTCTGATATGAGTTGATAGCCAAGTCCTATTAGAAAGTCCCCAGTATTTAGTGCTATAGGAACTCCATATTTTTTATGTAAAGTCTCCTCACCATACCTAAAATCATCATCATCTTCGATATCATCATGAATGAGCGATGCCTTGTGGAAACATTCGGTAGCGATTGCTAATTTTATTACTGGTTCTGGTATTTCGAATATAGCAGTATTTTTGAGAGCCCTGTATACGCAGACAGTTAGTAACGGACGCCATCTTTTACCAGCTTTGGTTAGCCATTCTATGGCAATTTGTTCTACACTTGTGTTTCTTGTTGGAATATATTTTTTTAGGTAGTCAGCCGATAGCCATGATTCCAATTGAGTTTTAATGTTTTCAATTTCTTGATGTGTAAACCAGAATTTATCTGATTTGAGTTTAATAGCTTCGCTGACCCAATCCACATCAACTTGCGTGTCTTTGCATCCGTCTTTTATTAAAGGAAAAGCAATTCCGGGGATAGCATGCTCGGCCATGTGAGGAAATGCTTTTTCTAATACAGATAGACAACTTACCCCAATAATAGCATCTAACTGGCCCTGTTCCAAAAGTTTCATTACTATATGCGTCCCTTCTGCAACTAGAACCATATAACCGAGTTCTTCTGCCTCAGTTATGAGACTAGAGATTGGGCATCTTCCACAATAATTACAAACCAGACCGAATTCATCTATCTCGCCTTCGCAATTCAAGCTGTCTCTTAAACATTGTGGCAAAAGCAAGATTCTACGTTCAAAAGGTATCCCTGATATCGTCGGAGCCCAGAGCTCATTATTGAGCATAACAATAACATAATTTAAATAAGCCGCTGGTATAGCAAATGCAGCTGAAATATTTAATGCATGGCGCTTAAGTTCATCGAATGAAAGTGGAGGAGCTATTTCTATTGATTCTAAATATTGTTGGCAAGCTTTCTTTATTTTTTCTCTTAGATTACGGTTCTGAGGTACCTTTAGGCTGGTTGTTTTGTTATTTTTTATGGAATCATTCACACCTTATATGACTAATTTTCTGATATTCTTATTCGCACAAATACTGTGATAAGTCAAAATGTTAAGTAATTGATGTGTCAGCAGATTTTTACGATTGAATTCTTCTTTACAAGAATTAAATGGTTCGAGGGTGGCACAAGGTTATATCTTTGGAAGTAGATGGTTTAAGGTCGATATTTGCGGTTTGTTTGAACCAGCTAATACCCTAAAAGCGCTTTTCTGCGATTTTGTAATGGTTTGATGTAAATTAACAATGGTGATTTATCAGAACACATAGTATTCAAATGAAATCATACATCTGGAGGGTCGGATCCAAAGCCGACCGAATTTCAGACAATTTTCTGGAAAGTTGGTTTCCACCCCGACCTGGTTTTGGACGGCTTAGAAGTTGCCCTTACAATTAACATATGTTGTTTTCTGGAATTTAACGGACTCAGAAATTTGTTACGACTACTTTAGCCAGAATCTCCTGGGAGTTGGTTAGATGCTAAAGTGAGATCTCATGGCTATCTCTTTATTGTTTATCTCACACTATCTGAAGAGCCCATTCTTAAACGGTCTTTTTCATATTATACCTAATTCAGGAGAATATTTCTCATTGGTTTCCAAGGTCTAAAAATGCAAATAAGCAGCACAACCTGATGTCTACAAATTGTTGATTAATCTCGGACTTTGAACAGAGCTGTGACTTATGAATTAATTTAGCTATCTTTGACGCTTAATAGGAATTCTATGTTGTTTTTGGTTTTCTTTAAGCGTTCAAGCAATAACTGCATGGCCTCGACCGGTGGGACACCTGTGAGCGCTCGGCGGAGTATAACGATTCTTTGGTATTCATCCGGGTGGTAAAGCAATTCCTCTTTACGAGTACCGGATAACTCAATATTAATTGATGGGAATATTCGACGTTCAACCAGGTGACGGTCTAAGTTAACCTCCATATTTCCGGTACCTTTGAACTCTTCGAATATCACTTCATCCATACGCGAGCCTGTGTCGATCAACGCAGTAGCAATGATAGTTAATGATCCGCCTTCTTCCACGTTTCGGGCGGCACCGAAGAATCTCTTTGGTTTATGTAGTGCATTGGCGTCGACACCACCTGAAAGGATTTTGCCAGAATGTGGCTGAACTGCGTTATATGCTCTTGCCAGGCGGGTTATAGAGTCTAGAAGAATGACCACATCTCTTTTGTGCTCTACCATGCGTTTTGCTTTTTCGATAACCATTTCAGCTACCTGGATATGTCTTTCTGGTGGTTCGTCAAAAGTTGAGCTTACGACTTCTGCTCCTTTACAGGTTCGTTCCATGTCTGTGACTTCTTCTGGGCGTTCGTCAATAAGCAAGATGATAAGGTAGACCTCCGGGTTATTTTTTAGGATAGCATTAGCCAGTTTTTGCATGAGAATAGTTTTACCGGTCCGTGGTGGAGCAACGATAAGGCCCCTGGTTCCTTTACCAATTGGGCATACCAGGTCCATAACCCTTGTCGATAATTCGTCCGGAGTTGTTTCCAGAATAAACCGCTTGTTTGGAAATAATGGCGTGAGATTATCGAAATAGATTTTATCTTTGGCTTTTTCAGGGTCTTCGTTGTCAATTGCTTCAATTTTAAGCAAGGCAAAGTATCGTTCCTTGTCCTTGGGAGGTCGGATGAACCCGGCGATAAGATTGCCTGTCTGGAGGTTAAACCTTCGGATTTGAGATGGTGAGACATATACGTCTTCAGGGCCGGCTAGATAATTAAAGTTTTGAGATCTTAAAAAACCATAGCCTTCAGGCATTACTTCGAGGACACCTTCAGAGAACATGATGCCGTTACATGCAGCATTTTTCTCTAGAATTTCATAAATAAGTTCATGTTTTTTTAAGGTTCCGAAGTTTTCGATTCCCAGGCTTCTGGCAATGTTGTTTAACTCATTCATCCCCATGGCTTGGAGCCTGCTGATATTGATTGTTGGTGTTTGAAGGTTGTCCGGAGTCACAACTGGTCTTTCGTTAGCTTCTTGAATGTCAGTACTTGTTTTTTCTGGAGGCTCGATCACTGGAGTTTTTGTTGGAGATGTTGTCCCAGGGATATCCGGGGCTGATTCGGACGTGGTTGTAGCATTTACGTTTGAAGTATCTGTAGATTCTTCAGCAGTTGATATTTGGTCTGAATCTGTTGTTTTCTTACGGCGGCTCCGGGTTTTTTTAGTGGCCTGGGAGTCTTTCGATTCGATGTTTTCGTCTGCAGAAGCATTAGTAACTGAATTGGCTTCTTCGAGTTGATTTGTCTCTACAGACTCCTGGCCAGCATTATCGAGCACCTGAGGATCTTTAGTTTTTGTATTTTTTTTGGTTATTCTCGGCATAGTTAAAACATTAATCTTTGATTCTTATCGCACAGATTACCCTATATCAAATGGGTTTAAAATCCCGGCGGGTCCTACATAATACATTTTAAAAATCCCTGCAATCAGTATGGCAACGGGAACCTGGCGGTTAAATCTCTTACACGTTCGCGCACTTTATTAATAGTGTCAACATTTTTAATATCTAAAAGAACTTCACTAATCATATCAGCAATTGCTGCCATTTCTTGTTCTTTCATTCCACGTGTAGTAACCGCCGGCGTTCCTATCCGTATACCACTTGCCTGGAATGGTGACCTTGTCTCAAATGGTATTGTATTTTTATTAACAGTAATTCCAGCAGAGTCAAGTGCTATTTGGCATTCTTTTCCTGTTAGGCCTTTTTGGCCTACATCTACAAGCATCAAATGATTATCAGTACCACCGCTTACGAGTCTGAAACCGTTGCGTTTTAAACATTCAGCCAGGGTTTTTGCATTTTTAATGATTTGCTGTTGGTAATCTTTAAATGATGGTTGAAGAGCTTCATGGAAGCAAACAGCCTTGGCTGCTATTACGTGTTCTAATGGACCACCCTGGACTCCCGGAAATGTTTGAGCGTCTATTTCTTTTGCATATTTTGCTGAGCAAAGGATTAGCCCGCCGCGAGGACCTCGTAGTGTTTTGTGTGTGGTGGTTGTAATAAAATCGGCATGACCGATTGGGCTTGGATGAAGCCCTGCAGCAACAAGTCCGGCAATATGAGCAATGTCTGCTAATAGATATGCGCCGACCTCTTTTGCTATTTTTCCCATACGTTCAAAGTTTATAATTCGAGGGTACGCACTGGCCCCGACAGTAATCATTTTAGGACGATGTTGTTCAGCAAGTTTAGCAAGCTCGTCGTAATCGATTTGTTCATCTTCTTTCCTAACGCCATAATGCACAACTTCAAAAAAACGTCCTGAAAAATTAACCCTATTGCCGTGGGTCAGGTGCCCACCATGGGTTAAATCCATGGTTAGAATTTTATCGCCTGGCTTCAAAAACGCAAAATAGACTATCATGTTTGCAGCGCTACCAGAGTGCGGCTGTACATTGGCATGCTCAGCGCCAAATAGTTTTTTGGCACGTTCAATCGCAAGCTGTTCAATTACATCGATGTTTTCGCACCCGCCGTACCATCGTTTACTGGGGTAGCCTTCGGCATATTTGTTTGTCAGCACTGACCCTTGTGCTTCCATAACGGCGAGGCTGGTGAAGTTTTCACTCGCGATAAGTTCGATGTTTTCTTGTTGGCGTTGGGTTTCTAGAAAAATTGCATTGAATACTTCAGGATCTACGGATTTCAATGAATTTTGATCGGTCCGTGCTAATGAGTTAATTTTGTTGACCCGTCTTTCATGACGACCAGCTTCGAATTCAGAATGTAGAAATGCATTGACTATGTTGATTGCCTGTTCTTTTGTAATTAGACTGGCGCCAAGACATAAAATATTTGCATTGTTATGCTTTCTGGCCAGCGATGCCATTTCTTCGTTCATCGCCAGAGCCGCGCGTATCCCCTCAAATTTATTGGCGGCAATGCTCATGCCTATGCCAGTAGAGCAGATTAAGATACCGAAGCTATTCTCATTATTTTTAATTTCTTTGGCAACAGCAAATGCATAGTCAGGATAATCAGTTGAAGATTCAGTGAAAGGCCCCTTATCGACAACATCAAAGCCTTGATTGATTAAAAAGTCCTTAATTGCTTGCTTGAGTTGCAAACCACGATGATCTGATGCAATTATTATGCTCATAATATCCGAATTTTTATTCATAATTGGTTGTTCAACAAAATTATCTTCCAAATATCTAATAAAATGGAGCACGCCCTTTTTGATTTGGTCGCGGCATCTGATATAAGTTTCCAAATTACCGCCGATGGGATCGGCTATATCCCGTTCAAATGGCTTAAGATTATCAATAAATTCACATAATACAAATGTTTTTTCTGCACTTTGGGGGTAAAGCATGTTTATAGCATCAATATGCCCTTGTGTCATACCTATTATGAAGTCGGCTTGTGTGACCAACTCCGCTGTTATTTGGCGACTGCGATGATTTGTGATATCGATGCCTACCTGTTGCATGGCTTGAATTGCATTAGGGCTGGCTGGCTGACCATCGATCGTTCCTATCCCCGCAGAAATGGCGCGAAACAGATCAGTTTTGCCTGTATAATAATTAAAAAATGCCTCAGCCATTGGGCTTCTGCAGATGTTACCAGTGCAAACAAACAGGATTGTTTTCATGACAGTATTTTATTTTACTAATGGCTATACGCACGTATTGTTTAGAAAGCCATAGGTATTTATATAACTAATCCTTTTTCATTGACCGCACGACAGCTAACCCTTTAAGGAGATCTAATCCACGCGCAAGATCTGGATCCTGCACAGTTGGCTTGGCCTCAATTAACGATTGCAGTTGGTTTGTGATGCTATCTAGAGTCTCTTCACCTTTATGGATTTTTACTAACTCAGCTTCATTGATTCTCCTGAATGGGCGATTTGTAGTTGCACCTGAATTGGCATTTGTACTTGTTATTCCCAGAATTGCTAATGACCTGTTTATTACCTTATATGGATCATCGTAATATGCTTTTTCATCACCTGGATCTACGTTTACAGATATATCAGGCACGATTCCTGATTCCGGTATAGGTTTACCATTGACCTGGACCTTGATATTAGAAATCACAAGGTCCAGACCAGAAGTTATGGGATATTTTTTGCTAATTGCAGCCTTCCCGGATGTCGGACGGCCAATAATTAATGCCACATTTAACTCTCTTAGAGCAGCAGCAAAAATCTCTGCGGCTCCTATCGTTTGAGAGTTCACCAAAACAACCACTGGTTCAGTAAATGCGTTCGTTTTTGATGTGGTCGAGATTGAATTGTTTTCCCAGGAGATGATTTGTCTCGGCGAAGTCACAAACAGATCTACCGCTTTAGCCGATTCCTGATAGTCGTTGCCATCCGCATACCGAAGATCAATTATTAGGCCCTTTAATGATTTCGTGCTATTATATTCTTTCAAAAACATTGCTATCTGATTGGCAAGGCTGCCAGTTACTGAAGAAATCCTGATGTAACCATAATAATCATCAAATACTTTTTTCTGGGTTATGATATTGGTGTTGCCTGGACTAGTCGTAGCAACAGAGTTGGTTTCTATACGAACCATTGGACTGAGTTCTTTAACAAATCCAAAAAGCGCTGCCTTATTAAGTTCAGATTCGGTTAAAGTTGGTAGATTAGTTTTAACCAGGTTAAATATATCGATAAATTGTGGAATTTCTGATTTATTTTGATCTGGCTTTTGCTGGTCAGTCTCAGCAAATAAATGCGCAGATGTAATTAGTAAAATCGACGAAATAAATGCGATATAAGTATTTTTCATAATCATTTCAATCCAGATAAAAATTTAATAGCTTTTTGTCCGATATCACGCCGATACTGCATTCCATCAAATTTTATCATTTCTACTGCTTGGTAAGCCAGTTTTTGAGCTGCGTTCAAGTTATCTGCCCAGGCAGTTACTCCTAGCACTCTGCCGCCATTCGTTATAAATTTACCATCATAGTATGCAGTACCTGCATGAAACACCTTAACATTTTCTAATTTTTCTGCCAGGTCAATACCATAAATAGTCTTGCCTTTTTCATACTTACCTGGATAGCCAGCTGAGGATAATATAACACAAACGCATGTCATTGGTTTCCAGTTAAGGGATTTTTGGGCAAGTTTCCCTTCACAACTCAACTCAATTAATTCTAGAAGGTCATTTTCCAGTAACGGAAGGTAGACCTGAGTCTCAGGGTCCCCGAATCTTGCATTGAATTCAAGTACTTTTGGCCCGTCTGAGGTCAACATTACCCCGGGGTAGAGAATCCCTTTGTAGTCAATGTTTTCATTCTTACAACCATTAAGCCATCTGTCGATTATTATTTGTTTTGCATTCTGGAGAGCCTCTTTATCCACAAAAGGGCAGGGGCATATAGCACCCATGCCGCCTGTGTTTGGCCCTTCATCATTATCAAATGCTCTTTTATGATCCTGCGACGCTGGGAATAGCAAGGCACTTTTGCCATCGCAAATGGCATGTAGTGAAACTTCTGTGCCTTCTAAGAGCTCCTGAATTACTATGCGGTCTCCTGCACTACCAAATTCCTTTTTTATCATGATCCTGTCAATTGCTTCAATAGCTTCATCAATATTGCGACAAATGATAACTCCCTTACCAAGAGCTAAGCCATCGGCTTTTACTGCACATTTACCGTTAAGGCCTGCAACAAATGACCTTGCTAAATTTACGTTGGTAAATATGCCACTTTTGGCAGATGGAATGTTATACCGCGCCATGAATTGCTGAGAAAACGCTTTTGAAGCTTCAAATTTTGCTGCCTGTTTTGTAGGTCCCCAAATACTGAACCCGGCAGCACTAAAAAGATCAACTATACCCATTGCCAGTGGATTATCAGGACCAACTACGGTTAAATCGGGCTTTTCGGATTTTGCAAAGCTGAGTAAACCCTCCAGGTCCTCAGCTGAGATAGTTACGCATTTAACTGGCTGACTGTTCGATGATAATCTTTCTTGTGCAATACCAGCGTTGCCCGGCGCACACCAGATTTGTTCAATGTCTTTTGATTGTGCTAGCTTCCAAACAATAGCGTGCTCGCGTCCACCTGATCCAATTACTAATACTTTCATATCAACTGATTTTAGCCTACAGATTTTAAAAACAAAATAATTTATTTATCATCCATCTCAAATGGCTTAAATTTTGCTATCTATTTAGTCACATTAAAGGCTTAAATGCAAAAAATGACTGATTGAAAGATTTTGAGTTGATCAAGTATATGAGAAAATTTAAATGTTTAAACTCTGTAATCTTGTTGGTGGTATTCTATTCGGTGCTTTGTTTTCAGGGGCATGCTGTTGATATATTTACTTCTGGGGCTGTTTGGAAATATTTTAAAGGCACATCAGAAGCTTCTCAGCCAGATCGTACTGCATGGCGAATGATTGATTATGATGACTCATCCTGGGCAAGCGGTTTTACCCCGTTTTATTATGGTGAGTCTTTGAAAGGTACTGAGCTATCAGACATGCGGAACAATTACACATGTGTTTTTTTCCGTAAGTCTTTTAACATAACTAATCTCTCGGATATATCTTCTCTGGAATTGAATGTTTTATCTGATGATGGAGCAATAGTATGGATTAACGGGGTCGAGGTGGCTCGATTTAACATGCCAGATGGTGACATTCCATATAACGGGGTCTCGCTGCCAGCTCTGCCTGAACCAATACCATGGCAGAGTTATACTCTCAAAGATCCACAGCGTTTCCTGACAAATGGATTAAATATCATAGCAGTTCAGGGATTTAATTGCAGCCTGGCAAATAGTTCAGATTTTGTTTTCGATGTAAGTCTAAGTTATGTAATCGATACAGAACCCCCGTTAATCATTTCCATAGATCCTGAACCCGGCTCCGTAGTAAGACAACTAAATACAATCGAGGTTTTATTTAATAAGCCAGTAGAAGGTGTTGATGCTTCAGATTTGTTGATTAACGGCGTTCCTGCTGAAAAATTGTTTATATCTTCTCAAGACGATTATATTTTTGAATTTGCAACGCCCTCGACTGGTGTCGTTAGTGTTGCCTGGCAACCAAACCATGGGATTCATGATATGTCTTCTCGGCAAAATCCATTTGCTGGTGGTTCCTGGATTTATTATTTCGACCAGAATGCGCCAATGGGAAGTGTTATTATTTCTGAATTTATGGCAGATAATAAGAGTACTATCAGAGACGAGGACGGAGATTATTCTGATTGGATAGAGCTAAGAAATATTGGAGATGCCCCTGTAAATTTAAAAGGATGGTTTTTGACAGATGATTCAATGAATCTAACAAAATGGCAGTTCCCCGAATTTGTACTCGACGTTAAAAGCTACTTACTCATATTTGCCTCGGGCAAGAATCGGACAAACTCCCAGGAACGTTTGCATACCAATTTTCAGTTAAACAAAAATGGTGAATACCTGGCATTATTGGATTCGAAAACAAACATAATTTTCGAATTTTCTCCACAATTTCCACCGCAAATGACGGATGTGTCCTACGGTTGTGACCGTGTTAATCCGTCATTGAAGGGGTATTTTGAAGTTCCTACGCCCGGATTGCCAAATTCAAACAGCGGCCAGGGCTTCGCTCCGGATGTTGAATTTTCTCGGCCAGGCGGGACGTTTTCTCAAAGTTTTCTCCTTGAGTTATCCACTAAATCAACTAATGCTGTCATTCATTATACTCTGGATGGATCACTTCCGACTGAAGCCTCTCCGGTTTATTCGAACGGGATAGTCATCTATTCATTTCAAAAATGGATGGTTCGGGCAAGGGCTTTTGAAGATAAATTATTTCCTGGCCCGCTCAGATCCGAACTCTATGTACCCTTAGCTACCAGCACAATTAATTTCACTTCCAGTTTACCAGTTGTGGTTATTTATGCGACAAATGGAATTCAAAGTAGTTCATGGAAGCCGTCATTTATTGCAATATATGAACCGATAAACGGGGTTACATCATTAACAAACAAATCAGTGATTTCTACTCTTTCAGGCGTAAAGTATCGCGGTTCTAGTACTTTGTACCAGGAGAAGAAAAACTACGCATTGGAGTTTTGGGATGACTTTGGCGATACTAAAGATTTACCTGTGCTCGGTATGCCAGCCGATTCTGACTGGATTTTATATGCGCCGAATAACTTCGATAACGTCATGTTACATAATAGCTTGATCTTTGAGTTAAGCAATCAGATAGGCAGATACGCCCCAAGGACGCGGTACGTTGAATTATTTGTCCAAACAAGTACTGGTGCTCTTAATTATTCCAGTTATCAGGGGATCTATATTCTCGTTGAGAAAATAAAACGGAGCAGTGAAAGAGTGGATATAGATAAACTCGAGCCGGAACATAGTAAACCACCTGAAGTTACCGGCGGCTATATTTTAAAAATAGATAGAGCAGGTCCCGGTGAATCAGGTTTTTATGCGGGCGGTCAAAGTATTTGTTATGTTTATCCAAAAGAATCGGAAATCAATTTGCCTCAAAGAAGTGCTCAAAAGCAATATATCCAGGATTATATAAATCAATTTGGGAATGTGCTCGCTCAGCCTTCTTTTACGAATCAATTTACCGGATACGCAAAGTTCATAGATGTGAATTCATGGATTGATCATCATTTGCTGAATATTCTCGCGTTCAATGTGGATGCATTGCGACTCAGTGCATTTTTCTACAAGCCTAGAAATGGAAAATTGGTCTTCGGCCCTGTATGGGATTTTGACAGGTCTATGGATTCAAAAGATGACAACCGAGATGATAATCCAAGGGTCTGGAGAGCACAAACAGGCGATCTGGGAACTGACTTTTTCGGATTTGGTACACAAGCTTGGTGGGGACGGCTTTTTCAGGATCCAGATTTTTGGCAAAGATACATCGATCGCTGGCAACAGTTACGTGTGGATAAATTTTCACTTACAAACATTTATAAAATCATCGACCTGATGGCTGCGCAAATAAAACCAGCATTACCGCGCGAGTACGCGAAGTGGGACAGTTTTACCGCTCCCAGAAATAATTCATACCAATGGGAAATTGATAATCTCAAACGGTGGCTGTCTAATCGTGTTGACTTTATTGATACAAACTTTTTGGCGCGCCCAGCGTTTAGCCATAATGGTGGGCGAGTCGACCGAGGATTCCAACTTCAAGTTTTTTATAAACCTGGTTCAACAGTTTACTATACTACTGACGGTAGTGATCCACGTTTGCCAGGCGGCGGAATTTCCCCAAAAGCAATCACTTTATCTGGTAATACAATTCAAATAACGAGCAATGTCACAATCACTGCAAGGGCGTTTGATCCACTACATAAAAACTTAACTGGCCCAAATAATCCACCCATCTCAAGCTCATGGTCTGGACTGGTATCTGCTGACTTTATAGTTGCTCCTTTACCGTTGATTATTACAGAATTAATGTATGCACCCGGCCCTGTAAAAGGTAATACCAATGACCCGGAAAGCTTCGAGTTTATAGAAATAAAAAATGCTGGCACTGATCCGGTTAACCTGAACGGCGTTAAATTTTTAGCCGGGATTGACTTCAACTTTTCAAATTCTGTCATTCGCGTTCTACAGCCTGGTGAACGATTACTCCTTGTAAAGAATACAAATGCTTTCCAGTCGCTTTATGGCACAGGCCTGCCAATAGCAGGAGTTTATACTGGAAATCTTGACAATGCCGGTGAGCACATATCCTTGGTGGGACCTCAGAATGAAGTTATTTGCGAATTGGTTTACGACAATAAATGGTATCCGATCACAGCAAACCACGGCTTTTCATTAGTTTTAGTTGATGAAAACACAACATCGACTAACCTCAGCAATCCTACCTTGTGGAGACCGTCTGCACATGTTTATGGTTCACCCGGTTCTGCTGATCCGACACCTGATCAGATATTGCCTGTGTTAGTCAATGAAATCTTGGCTTTTCCAACAAACGGACTTGATCTAATAGAGCTTTATAATCCAAATCCTGTTGAAGTAAATATCATCGGTTGGTTCCTGACTGATAATTTCGACAAGTACGATAAATTTGTAATCCCAACAAATACAGTAATTGGCCCAAATAGTTATCTAGTACTAGACGAATCGATTTTTGGCGGTACAAACGGTTTCTCTTTAAAATCAAGCGGCGAAGAAATTTACCTGTTTTCAGCTGATGTGACAGGTAAGCTGACCGGCTACTATCACGGTTTCAAGTTTGGTGGCAGTCTTCCAGGCCTTAGTTACGGAAGATGGGTAGATTCTGTAGGCCAGGAACACTTTCCCATTCTCAAGAAAAATACTTTTGGTTATACAAATGCTGCCCCGTTTCAAAGCCCTATAGTAATAAGTGAAATCATGTATAATCCAGGCGCTTCCGCCAATGATACCAACACATGGTTTGCCGGGGAGTTTATAGAGTTGTTCAATGACAGTTCAAACACTGTTCAGTTTACAGACGAATTCTCAACAAACACCATGAAAATTGATGGCGGCATAAAATTTAGTTTTCCAAACGGATTCGTCATGAAGCCGTTTGAAACTGTAGTCTTGGTAAACTTTGATCCTAAAACCGATATTGCTAACCTGAACTTATTTAAAGCCAGATATGGTTTAACAAATGACATAACTATTCTCGGCCCTGTATCAGGTTTACTCGATAATAAGGGAGATAAAATCACATTACTGATGCCACTGACTACACATCCTGCTGAAAAAACAATTTGGGTTCCATTGGATACTGTCGAATACAGCAATAATTATCCGTGGCCGACAAACGTAAATGGCACCGGTAAATCCATGCATCGGATCAGCCCATTCGCATATGGGAGTGACCCGCTAAATTGGAAAACTGCAAGTCCAACTCCCGGTGATTATTTGGATCCTGCTGCAGACAATGATGATGACGGCCTGCCAAATTGGTGGGAGATTCGCTTCGGCCTTAATCCATTCTCTGCCGATGGTGATGACGGAGCCATGGGAGACTCAGACCATGATAACCTCCCAAATATAAGCGAGTTTTATGCTGGAACCGATCCGACAAACCCAAATAGCACTTTGAAATGTTTCATAGACACACCGGCGCAAGACACCATATGTATAATGTTTAATGCTCAACCCGGTGTAACATATCAATTGCTATCATCAAGTTCACTTAATGGTGACTGGAAACAAATCGGTCCGAATATCGTAACTAATGTCCCAACAATGATAAGCATTGAAGCAACCCCGACTCAGGATCTTCAATTTTATAAAGTACAGATTGTAAAATGAGTTTAAAACATCCTGAGCTATTCTTAAAGTATCAAACCACGTTCAAACTATATCTTGCAACGCTCTGGCAATAAAGTTGAAGAAAGATTGGAATGCAAATAATTCACCAAAATATTCAAAATATTCTAACATCATGACGATTCGGGTTTAAATGAATTACACAACCGCTCAAAAATAATCACAAATAATGAAACATTACTTAATGTCATAGCTGTTTACTTCTAATCATGTATCTTTTTGTTGGGTAGCAGTTTAACTCATTAATCATTGGGAGCAAGCATAGTACCTTTGGCTTAATGCAAGGTCTTTAAAAATCCGCTTGCATTCGCATGAACGGTATAGTATGCAGTTAAACCATATTAAAGGTGCTAAATTATGGGCCTGGCTATGTAGGTTCGTGTCATGCCGAACAAAAACATTGATGCGAACTGACGGGCGCGGAGCGCGCATCCTTGACACCCATTCTAACCTGTCTATTTAATCCATTGAGCTATACAAAGTTCTATCTCGTCCGGCTTGATCAGAAGATAAGTAAAAACATTTTCATGCAATTTGATCCTGATCAATCATAAATGGTACAAATTTTAGTCTGATTGTTATTTCAATATTTGTCACATATCTGGTGGATGAATTATTCATTGCCGGCATTATGTGGAGAAAGGGATAGGTAACTATAAGAACAAAAGACGAGTTATGAAAAACAGCAAGATGAATCGCAAGATGCAAAGTTTCTTGGACAAAAATGTTCAAGACCGGAGCCACCGGTGATGGCTCGGTATGGTAGCATCGACATAGCAGCGATAGCTAAAGGATCCTCCATGAGAAATGCAACTATCAGGTCAGTGCTTTATGCAGTCACGGCAACCCTTGGCTTGGCCCTTGGCGCTGGTCAGCTTCCTGGCAACTTACAGTGGGCGCCCTTGTGCGAACCCTCCGTGGGCGGCTGTGTTACCTCCGTGGCGGTTTCGCCCCACGACCCGAAGCGAGTCCTGGTGGGCGGCGACATCCTGGGCATCGGCCTTTCAATCGACGGCGGCCTCTCCTGGCTCGGCACCTACGGCTTGAAAAACTGGGAGATCGGAGATTTCACATGGCATCCCACCGAACCGCTCGTAGTTTGGGCCGGTACGATGGGTGGCCCGTACGTCAGCCGTGATGGAGGACGGAAATGGAAGCCTTCCCGCACAGGATTTCCCGCCGTGAACGGCGGCTTATACTCGGCGCCAATCCAGTGCGTGCGTTTCGATCCGAACAATTCCCAGCGGCTTCTCGCGTTCGGCGGCAGCCACCGCGAATATTTAACCGATCGGCCCGGCGAATGGGGTGCAGTTTGGGAAAGTACGAATGGCGGTTCCACCTGGCGGCGCTTGAGCACGGTGAAGCCCGGCGGCGGAAACATCATGAACGCCGTTTTTGCCGCCGGCAGTTCCAAACGCATCTATGCCGCCGTGGAAATTACGGCCCGGTGGTCAGCGAAGATAGCGGCCAAACTTGGGAACTGCGCCGAAACGGCCTGCCCACTGACAACGTCAAGGATATCGCCGCGCATCCCACAAATCCCGACATCGCGATTGTTGCGGTGTGGAATTACGGCGCCGCGGACGGATCGCGTGTAGCGGGAGGTATCTGGTGGACCACCAATGCCGGCGCTTCCTGGCAGGCACGTAACGGAGGCATCCGCCAAAACAGGGGCAGCAACGGAGATTTCGTGACCAAGATGAAATCCGTCGCCATTGCCCCGACGGATCCAACGCGCTGGGCCACCAGCGACTGCGCCTACGACAATCCCGGCGTGTATGTCACCAGCAACCAGGGTGATTCGTGGATCAGGCGCGACGCGGGCTCGGTAGCCATGCCCGCCGGCGGCAATTTTACGTGGGTGGTGTTCAGCCCGCACGACGCAAACACTCTGTTTGCAGCGGGTAGCGAATACGTGGTACGTTCGACCAACGGCGGAGTTTCCTGGACAGACGTGAGTTCCTATCGAACCAACGGCGCCATTCGCGGGCGCGGCTACAGCGGCTGGGTTGCTAAATGTTTTGCTTTCCATCCCACCGACCCCCGTCGCGCTATGTTCGCCGGACTCGACCATGGCTTTGGTTGGCAGAGTCGCGACGGTCTGCAAACCTGGACGCGGGGCGTGGGGCTTGAGACGTGGTCGGGCGCGGCCGAAATCGCCTGGGCTACGAACGACCATGTCTTCCTCGCCTGCGGCCAGTTTGGCAATTTCACGGGCATTGCCCGCAGCCGGGACGGTGGACGCAACTTCACTCTGCTGTACGGTGCTAATCGCGGGCTGCCGGAGGTCAACCGCTTCGATGGCCGGGAACCACGCAGCGTGTACTGCTGGGTCGACAATCCAACTAACGTCTGGGCCATTATCGGCAGCGAGTTGTTTCGCTCGACCAACAATGGCGACACCTGGTCGGTGCAGGCCTGCGGACCTGACCCGCGACGGATCGCCGGCGACCCGCGCGATCCTCGACGATTCTTCGTGACGTGCAGTGACGGCGTCTATGAGGCGCGCGACGGCGGATCGTACTTCACCCGCATGGCCGGCTCACCCGCAAACGGAGTGCGACTCACCGTGGATGCTTGGGGCCGGCTTTACGTCCTGCCGTGGCGTGCTGCCAACGGGGGCATCTGGCGTTTCGAAACTAACCGCTGGACCCGTCTGCGTGATGATATTTACCTCCAGGACCTGGCCGTGGACCCGAGAAATCCATGCCGCATGATGGCTGTCAGCAACGATCATCCTTACCATGACGAGACCTTTGCCACCGGGGTGTGGACCAGCGAGGACGACGGCCGAACCTGGAGGCAACAAAACACTGGTTTGGCCCAACTTAGGGTCGAGACGGTCGCTGTGTCGCCCCACGATCCCGACCTCTGGGTGGTGGGCACCGGTGGGCGCGGTTTTTTCATTACCCGCTGGGCGCCTGTGCGTTTACACCTCGAATCCGCCTTCTCGTCAGCCGCCGTCCGCTTCCTGGGTCCCCCAAACTACCTGGCGCGGCTGGAAGTTAGCGACGACCTTTGTGTGTGGCAACCCCTGGCTACGAACGTAATTCCACCCGAGGGATGGCTTCAACCGCTGCCGACATACAACACTGACCATCTTTTCATCCGGGCCGTACTGCTGCCCTGAGCCCACGCTGACCAGCAGCAAATGGTTGATGCCGATTGCCAGTTACGCTTACATCGTCGGCGCGGCTGGGAACCGTTTGACGGCCAATGAAAGCGTTCACACGAATGGCATCCGGCACACCATCAACCGCATTTACACCTACGACAATCTCTATCGCCTCGTTGGCGAGGACATCAGTGTTGGAGGGACGAGTTCCCCAGCGTCCTTGAACTACTTTTACGATCCTGTGGGCAATCGGTTAGCTCGCCAGAGTACGTTGCCGGCGCTGCTGCCGCAATCGTTCAGCCATGATCCGAACGACCGGCTGAACACGGACACCTACGACGCCAACGGGAATACGTTGTTCGGGAGCGTGCCTGCTTCGGGTGCTGGGTTTGGCACCCCGCCGACCACGCTTGGCTGTGCTTACGACTTTGAGAACCGGCTTATTCGTGCAACAACCGCTGACGGCAAGACAGTCCACATCTGGTATGACGGCGACGGGCATCGTGTGAAGAAAACCGTCGTCACCGCAACCAACACGGTGACGATCTTCTACGTTGTTGACGACCAGAATCCAACTGGCTATGCGCAAGTGCTCGAAGAACATGTATCCCTGGACTCTGGCCCTGCGACCCTCGACTGCGTTTACACCTATGGTCTGATGCTTATCTCGCAAAGGCGAGCGATAGGCACAACCGGTCCGGGAGTCTGCTGGGTTGCGTCCTTCTACGGTTACGACGGCCACAACAATGTACGCTATCTGACTGACACAGCAGGTAACATCACCGACACTTTCGATTACGACGCCTTCGGTAACTTGATTTCCCGCACAGGCAATACACCGAACAACTACCTTTATTGCTGCGAACAGCTTGATCCCGACCTCAGCCTATACTTCCTGCGAGCGCGTTACCTCACCCCCGACACCGGCCGGTTCTGGACAATGGATTTGTATGAAGGATTTCTTGATGATCCGAGAAGTCTTCACAAATACACCTACGCGCACAATAATCCGGTCAATTTTGACGATCCGCTTGGATTGATTACGCTAGGCGAAGTCATAGGAACGCTCAGGAATATCGGTATTCTCGCTGCACGAGTGGTGTATGGCATTGGACGAATTATCCTGACAGTTTCGCGGACCGCATTAAATCTTTTAAGTCGTGGATATGCTATCAGGACACGGTCAGGCACGATCTTGGTCCGTGCGCTAAAGCTCCGGACGGGAGGGTTTCGACCGTCTTACGAGTTGCTCAAAATAAGAAACATCATCAGAATAGAGGCGCATCCACTTAGCAAAACTTGGCCAGACTGGTTATTCTACCCTCACTGGCATATCGACTTCTTGGGAAAAGCAATATCCAGGTTACACATTTGCCCCATAGAGACAGCAGTAGCTGCCTATGCGCTATGGAAGCTGTGGGGCGAGAGTGATAATGGTGGCAATGGTTCTGAATGAATAGGAATCGCAGCACAAGCCAAAACGCATGACAAACTATAACACAATCTTGGCTGCTTTAGAGTTCCCATGCGTCCACAAGAGCAAATCTTGGCCAGTGTGGGAGATAAGAGCAAGGGGATGGGCAGAGATCAAACAGAGCGAGGCCTGCAAGAAATTGGTTTTGCGTGCTGTCTTATCTCAGTTTTCCAAAAGTCTGCTAGCTTACAGTGAGAACCCGTTAGAGGAGGGTTTGCGTGGTAACTGGCAAACGACCAAGGACGGATTTTTTGTCATCCCCGCAGATATAAATTTTGATCAATTTTACTCATGGCTTTACCTCGGCAATTGGATCATTTGGCACTCTGTGGAAACATTGGGTCGTGAAACTGTGAAAGGACTTGCATCGTTTAATCCTGAAATGATGGCCAACATTGGGCAAGAGGTTGGGGCCGATTATGTGATTTGTAGTTTTCACGATAATGATCCGTGGTTTGTCTATCTCCGGCCTAGCCTCATAACTTCTGAATCGTGAGCGTGAATGTTACCAGCCAAATTCCTATCGTAAAAAGCGCCGAATTAAGCTCGTAGGGTTTAGTGCTCCTTAAAAATTGGAGCAGTGGTTAAGCTAACAAAGCAAACATTGGAATGAACGAGCAGAGAAGTCAAAAAAACCCGGTAACGGCACCCGCACAGTTCAAATCCAAAATGGTCGTCGCGTTGATGCGCGAGGACAAAACCCTCAACTAACTCGGGGCGAAGAATGGCGTCCATCCGGTCGTCATCAGCGATTGGAAGAAGTCGTGCTCCTGGTCCTGCGCGGAGTGTCCGGCGGACGCGGGCAACGCGACGCCCAAGCCGTGGCGGCACGTGAGCAGTTCAAGAAGATCGGGCGGATGGAGATGAAAAACGCGTGGCTTAAAAAACTCGGTCCTCTCGCCTGTGGCTCGTCGCGCCATGGTTGTTCCCCAAGACGAACTGTCCGTGCGCTAGCAATGCCGGCTCTTAGCCTTGGAGCGCGGCGGCCCCTATTACGGTAAGGGGTTGGGGATGGCTCATGGAGTGTTTTGCTACGCCGCAAGCAGCCGGCGTGGTTGATTAGGGGAATTGCGATTCTGGGAATTAAGTTGGCTAGGTGTCGCATCGGTGGCAAAGTAAGGTGCAGGTTCGCATGAGGCGTTGGCTTTCATTCATTCTACTGGTCTTTGCAACGCTTGCCTTCGGTCATGAACTGGAGATGCGGATGGTGCCGACCGATTTGCAAACGCCCGTTTTTCATCGCAACTTCCCCGATGTCGAGGCTAAGCCCATCCCATATTTCTACAATCCGTTCAGCAACTTGATTTCCCGCATAGGCGCCACGCAAAACAACGACCTTTATTGTGGCGAGCAGTATGATTCGGACTTGGGTCTTTACTACAACCGCGCCAGGTATCTGAACACGGACTCAGGAAGGTTCTGGACATCTGATCGAGTGGACGGATTTCGTGGCAATCCTATCAGTCTTCAGCGCTATATATACGGGAGTGAGGATCCGGTTAATAACTTTGACCCTAACGGACTTTTTACTTTAAAGGAACTGAAAGTTACCCTTGCAGTTATTGCCATAATCGCCAGTCCCCCCCTATACTATTACAGGACGCGAACGCTGGTGGATGCGAATGATGAATACGCCCGCACTTTATCTGGAACGCCAATCACAATCCATGGCAAGAATTACTACAGCTTGACCCCTGCGGGCAGGAGAATTGTGGATGTCCACGAGAAGGTACATCAACAGCAAGGCTTTTTTGCGAATTTCAAGAATGAGGCGGAAGTTGAATTACCTGCGTATCGAGCCGATCTGGAATTCGCGCGGCTATTGCGGGCCATCGGCCGTTTGACACCGGAAGAAGTTTCAGAAGTCGATAGCATGATTAATGAGTCTGAAACGATGATACAGTTTTACGAGCAACAACTTGGCAAGTAGCTGAAATGACACTTAAAACTGGCATCTCCATGATAAGACGGCTCTTACCTAAACTCGCTAATTCCCTTGCTTTTGTAGCCCTCGGCTGTGCATTAGTTCTTGATGTATCAGGGCACGCGTACTCATTGCAGAAATTACCAAGAGAGGTTCTGGTTGCAGACAATCTTGCGCTTCGACTTTTTATCCAGGGAATATTTGCACTTTCTCTTAGCGTTGTCGGACTTGTCACTAGCAAAACAAAAGTCCGGAGTGTAGCAAGTTTTTTTGCGTTACTCCTTAGCGTTGACTTCCTTGTAAGCGTTTTGGCTGCCATCTCACTTCATTGATAAATGCAATGTGGTTCTTTTACTAACCGCTTGCATTGAGAACTTGCAAACATAATCAAAACTGCAAGCCGACGGCTTATGAGTGACTTTCAGAATTGCAAGCGGTAAAGGGTTGGATAGGTTTATTTGGCGTAATGAGATTTTGGGAGTTAAGTCCTTTATGTCGCATTGGTGGCGAAGTAAGGGGCAGTTTCGCATGAGGCGTTGGTTGTCATTTCTTGCTCTGCTGCTAGCAACGTTCGCTTTCGGTTATGAACCGAAACCGGGAGCGGCGCTGCCTGATTTCATCTTGTCGGCTTTTTATCGCAGCCATGCCGATTCGGAAAGTAACGCCATCCAACATCGCGATAATGTATTTGTTAACTTAATTTCCCGCACAGGGGACACGCCAAATAACTATCTTTATTGCGGTGCACAGTATGATGCAGACTTAGGTCTCTACTACAACCGCGCCCGTTATCTGAACACAGATTAGGGCCGGTTTTGGACGATGGATCCGTTTGAAGAGCGAGTGTCTCATGCATCGCATTTACACAAGTATTTGTACGGAAATGTGGATCCTGTGAACAACGCGGACCCTACAGGTTTGGTGACTTTGAAAGAGTTGCAAATTGGACAATGCATCCGACAGATTTTCGCGCGGAGTAGAATCGGGAATGTTGTCATGGAGGCATGTAAAGCTTGAATAACGATTAATTCTGTCGCAAGCATCGCATTTTACAATCAGTTGATATTGCTTTGGACTCTTGCTGCTATTCAGCCGGATTACGGCGTGAATGCCGTTGGTGGGGTTATTCCCATGGAAGCGCGTAATCTTGCTCCGGATTCCCTTGTTGAGAAGGCAGGTATAAGGATTTATTCGCGCAACGGGAATTTGATAGCTCAGATTGCGTTTGACTACAAGGACGGAACCAGAGCGCGGTTTAACTTTAACTTGACAACGTGGGAAGTTGGGGTGCAAACGGGTGAAAATGTAAGATTGGACAGGATTAGCGTCTGCGGTTATGATGTTGTGGAAATTGCGCTAACTTGGCGGATAGGATTTCCTAGGGCTCTGAGCATCGGCCTTGAGGCGACAATTCTAAAATATGGGAAGTTTCAAACCCGCTTGTTTGGGACAGACCCCGTTTATTAAGTTGTAATTTGCTGCGGGCGTGCTCTCTGAATGTGCAAGCTATGTGCCAAGCGCGAACAAAAATCAAATCTAAACGTACGATTCTTTTGATTTTGATGTTGGGCTCATTAGCAAGTCAGGGCGGGTGGCTAGCACTTGGATGTGGAGTAGTCATGGTCCTGACTGAGATGCGCATGCCCACGATCCCGGTGCTACTCTCTCTATTTCTGCTTGCAAGGGGCGCATACAAAGGCCTTGCCATTCTTAGGCTCTTGAAACACGGTAAAATATCGGTGGCGAAGGTATTGAAAGTGCAAAAAGACATTTCGGGTGATACAGCGCAGTTCAATGTCGTACTCGAGACCAAGAGAGATTCCGGCGAGTCCCTCACGTTTCAGGTTTCACGTATCCGGGATGACTTGGTAGTTGGCGATACAATCCCGATGTTGCTTGATGAAGGGAATGGGATAGGAATAATGGAGAAAGATTTACCTGCCGGGTTAAGTTTTCCGAACGTCTTCGGTCAGGATCGCATACCTGGAAAGTGCTTAATAAGGGTTCTAGTTGTGCCCGTATTGTCTTT